>Ga0181343_1000182_pt1 | contig 30382 bp, 19 predicted proteins | sample Su13VDMLBSD_FD_130110 | JGI IMG/M metagenome (GOLD analysis project Ga0181343, IMG submission 130110) | Freshwater viral communities from Lake Michigan, USA - Su13.VD.MLB.S.D | ecosystem: Environmental > Aquatic > Freshwater > Lake | place: USA: Michigan | collected 2013-07-15
AGGGTTCGTCCCTTGACAAATTGAAGAAGGCAGTTGAAGCATCTTCAGCAGGTAATGGTGGTGGCAAGAACGTTGATGATCGTTTTTGGCAACCAGAAGTTGATGCCGCTGGCAATGGATACGCAGTAATTCGTTTCCTTGACACTCCAGCCGTCGACGGTGAAGATGGTCTTCCTTGGGTTCAAATCTGGTCTCACGGATTCCAAGGTCCAGGTGGTTGGTATATTGAGAATTCTCTCACAACTCTTGGCAAAACTGACCCTGTTTCTGAGTACAACACAGTTCTTTGGAATTCTGGCGTTGAAGCCAACAAGGAAATTGCTCGTAAGCAGAAGCGCAAGTTGACCTACATCGCAAATGTTCTTGTGATTTCTGACGCAAAGCGTCCGCAAAATGAAGGCAAGGTTTTTCTTTACAAGTTCGGAAAGAAGATTTTCGACAAGATTAAGGAGCAACTTGAGCCACAGTTTGCTGATGAAACTCCAATGAATCCTTTCGATTTCTGGAAGGGTGCAAACTTCAAGGTCAAGATTCGTAATGTCGAAGGCTATCGTAACTATGACAAGTCGGAGTTTGAATCTCCTGCTGCATTGTTGAATGGTGACGACACGAAGATCGAGCAGGTTTGGAAGTCTGCGCATTCACTCAAGGATTTCTTGAAGCCTGATAACTTCAAGTCCTATGATGAACTCAAGGCGAAGTTGGATAAGGTTCTTGGCGCTGGTGGCTCAACGGCTGCTGCTGCTCGCAAGATCGATGATGAGGAAACATCTGCTCCCGTGATTCGTTCGGCTCCTGCTAAGAAGGCAACTGCTGAAGACGTTACCGTCGAAGACGATGATATGGCATTCTTCGAGAAGCTGGCTGCTGAGTAATTTGTTTTAGAAAACTGTTGATGTTTTCGGGGGGACTTCGGTCCCCCCTTTTTTATGCAGGTCTAACTTGTGGAAATGGGGAGTCCATATTGTTTTTTTGTTGTAGGATTTTGACGTCTTGAGCAATTCGTGTAACTTCTTGTAGAGTTCCTTTAATTGCTGCCAATGCAGCATCCGCTTTACCCTCTGCTACAGCAGATTCATTCGTTGCCTGCGCTACTGATGAAGCGTCGTTCATAAGTGGTCTTTGGGCTACAGAGTTTGCGCCTAAAGATATAAAGTATTTTAGTATTGCTTGATCTTCACTCAATTTATCAACTGCTTGATTTGGTAATGATGCCGCCAAAGTTGCACCAGAACTACTCATTCTTAGCGCACCGCCATTAGATGCATTAGCAAAATATCTAACTGCTGAATTTCCACCTTCCATCATAATCATAGCTGCCATTACTTCAGGTATTTTTGAATCTGGAATTTGTTCGTATGGCTGTATTCCTGTTTGTTTTGACACGAAATCAACGTATCTAAGAGTATCGTTCTCACTTTTAGGCGCATACTCACTTATAAATTTATACAGTGTTTCTTTTCTTTGTTGAGTATCAAGTCTGACTTGCGCTTCCATTGCGCGCAATCCAGCTTCGGGTGTTGGAAAAATAGCAAAACCGCCTGAGTCAACACCAGTTGCTTCTCGTTGTTTAGCATACTTTAAATTTCCAGGATTGTTATTTCTAATCGATCTAACTGATCCAGAACCTTGATTATTGCTTGCTTGTGAGTTAATTTGCGCGCTTACTGGATTTTGTGATGTTCCAGAAGCAGCGACTAACGAACTTGAGTCTAACATTTTATCTTCAAATAAAATACCAAAAAGTTTTTCAGCGACCCAAGAATCACTACCAGATTCTGTTAGCGCCGCAGAGGCAAGTATACTGCCACCAAATCCAAGTAATGCGCCACCAAATGTTCCAAGTGGACCCGCAATAAATGTACCAACAGTAGCACCTGCTATGGCGCCCATGACACCAACCCCGACTGTATTCACTAATCTGGTTAACGATCCAGTCATATTTTCTTTATACTCGTCTGCTTTAATTCTTCCACTATCATAGTCTTCTTGGGTTGAAGACATTAAACCAAGCTCTAACACAATGTATGGCACAGCAGCAACAGGAATTTTTCTAAGTAACGAACTACCCTTTAAAGCAGTCATCATTTTGTTTAGCACTGCTGATCCTTTTGACCCCAACACTCTTCTAACAGCAGTAGTGCTTCTTCGCACCATGCTAGGAGTCTTCCCAGCAATTCTTGTTTGTGCGCGTGCTCTTCGTTCGTCTGCAGGAGAAAATCCTCCAAGACCAGCTGGTCTGGATCTTTGCGAAAGCATTTCTAACATTCTTCTAGAAGCATTTGGACGAGGAGTAGATCGAAATCTTTCTCGGTTTTGATCATACCGTTCAACACTAGCATTATATTGTCTGTATCTATCCATTCTGGCTTTGAAAGATTCACGACCAGCGAATTTGTTTCGCATTTGTCTAGATTTAAGTGCTCGTAATGCTTTTCCTATAGGAAGTTTAGATAATGCCTTGGCACCATAATATGATGTGATACCTAAAACCGCAACATCAAACATTTGAAGTGATGTGCTTTTAACATCATCTATTTTTTTCTGTGCCTCTATTTGCGCTTCATATGTCGTGTATTCAATAGAGCCAGGAGGGTGCGGATTTGGTGGATAATTGCGTTCTATAACTGGTTTTCCAGAAAACCGTTCTCCCATTCTGCCAATAGAACCACCAATTATTTCTGGCGCCATGGTAACAGCAAGACCTATTCTACTAATTTTACCAAGAACTGGAACAGATTGTTTAAGCACATATTCTATAATTTTTGATGTTGCTGGAATAGATGCTGCACCTATAAGACCTCCAAGAGCAGTGACTATTTGTTGAGTGGTTTTATCTCCACCCATACCCTGTGCGACTTGACTTGCAAGGTATGCCGCGATGCCGCCAGCTGCAGCAACTTTACCCAAGTCAGTTAATAATTTAGATTGTGTAATATCTTCTACTCTACCGCGTTTACCAATAACGCCTCCTTTTTTTAACTCTTGTAATTGAGAGTTTATTTGTTCTATTTGACCTTTTACAGTTCTGCTACTCAAAGGTACTCTGAACGCAGAGGAGTTTTGTAGCGTTAGTGCATTATCTGTTAAAAAATTAATTTTTCGCTCGCGCTTAAAATAACCCAAATCATTAACAATCATGTTAATCATGGCTGAGTTTTTTTCTGTCACAGATTGTAAAAGACTAACTTGTCTAGATAATGCTGCTACTGAATTAACAACATTTGTTTTAAATGATGTCTCTTCTTCAACTCTATCAGTATCTTTTCTGTCGACGTATCTCTGCTGAGCAATGTTGTATAGTGTACTCGACTTTGTTAAAGAAGCAACCATCCCCAATAAAGAAAATCTAAAGCGAAGATTAAACTTTAAACTCTCGAGCATTGCTCCTGTAACAGACATAGATCTGCTAGGAGTGAACGAATTATACGAACTATTTAATTTTGATACGACTGACTTTAGGCTCATTACTTTCTTCTATTAACCTGTTTTTTCTTTGAAATTATTGAATTAATTCTTGCTTCTTGCTCAGATTTTATCTTCTTCGCTTTCTCAGTTTCTTCCTTAACCCAGTTATTGAGCATTCCAATATAAAGATCTCGTTCCCATGGTACCATGTTTTCTAATTCAGTCAATGTGTATTTGTATTGATGAACTAACGTAAACATGTTTCCGTAATAATCTTTTAAAGACTTACCACGGAAGGTTAGGTAAAAAAATCAGAAAGACCCTCCATATGTAATTTGTGTTGAAAGTTACACTTTTGACAATTGTGTATCAAGTCATAACTAATTGTCGGCAACGATTCAAAAAAGTTAGTAATTTGTGTAAATTGTTCCTGGGTTAATCCCTCTAAGAATCCCATAAATTCTTCTTTACTCGTTTCATTAGTATAAAACAAATCATCATTATCAAAAATATACTCGCAACAGTCATAAATCATATTGTATAAGTCGTTAACATCTTCAGATAGCGTTAATGACTGAATAGACTTATATGTTTCTAGAGTTGGGAATTTTAATTGCATTCCAACGGTTTGATTGAATTTAATCTTTGTTGATATATTGTCGATTGGTGGTTTTATATCTAATACATTTATTTCCACTGGCATCATATGCCCACACTCTATGCTTTGCTCCTCACCCTCTTCATTTTTGTTTACTCCAACAACATTCTTACAAACAAAATAAGACTCAACTTTTTCTCCAACTGATCTAGCGCGTATGTTCAAGAAAAGATATTCTATATCAAAAATTGGTATTTTGTCTATATCTATTTCTTCTAACAGACAATTATTAATAACTTGTTTTACTGTTTTTAAGATATCTTCTTCTTTTCCATTTTGAAGCGCCATTAAAAGTAATTTTTCTTCTTTAACCAAAAATGGTCTAAACTTAACAGGTTTCTCTTTAGAAACTAACTTCAACTCATAAATTTGCAAATCTATTTTTGGCAAAGGCATAATAATCTCCAATAATTATGTAATCTTAAACTATTTCTATGTCTCTAAAGTAAAAACTACAATTAACCTTATGATAACCTTCATCTGCCCAATTAGACGGCATAGATTGTAAATTTAATGGATACAAATCTATTAATCTAACGTACATATTTGTGACAGCATTTCGGGATGACGTAGATGTGTATGTCGTGTCTTCAAATTGAGTTAATTCCACAGAACCTATAATCTCATCAAAATATCTGTTTTGTGTAGAGGTCGATGAAATTCCATAAATCCAATTACTCATTATTCTGTATACAGGTATTTCGTCGTTAATGTAAAAACTAAAATTAACTTCGTTTACATCTCTCGCGTAAGATATCTTATTCTTTAGCTGTCCTGGTATTCTATAATCTGTTGTTGACAAAACTTGCCCTGGAAATTCTATCGAATCACACAAAAAAATCAGTTTTTTAAGATCTAATCCACGTATATCGCTATACGCGAACAATGGTATTTTCGTGAACTGCATAGCAAATTTAGAACTTCTTATAAAATTTTGATTTTTAAAAGAATCAATATTGTAGATTGCAGAAGATTTTCTTGACGCGACTAAAGTTTCTTCCAATCCAGGATTGTTTTCTGTTGGTTGGGTAAATAAGTTTCTAAAGAAATCTGATATCGCCATTAGGTTTTATACACCATTTTTGCGGTTGGAAGAAATATCGCCGTTTCCCAACTGTTAGGCTCAATGTAAATTAGCGATGAGCGAATGTGACTTAACAAGTATCTTTTAATACAGGGTTCAATCATTTTGTATCGACGCGATCTGGATAGCAAATCATACGACAAATTAAACTTGGTCGAGTCATTATATTTATCATTATTGGCAAAATCTAATAGTTTATCTAAAAGAGCCAGTCTGCTGTATGGGTCTAGATAATGTAGATTTAATCCTAAAAAACCATCCGAATACATTTCCATAGGAATAACCAGTGGGAATTTATCGTACACTGGCAATTTATCTTTATATTTTGGATCGTAATGGTAAAAATACATACGACCAATAAACGCTTTAGGTGAGATTCTAGAAGCATCATTCAGAACATTAGATCGATCTGATGGAATACGAAGTTGACCTATTTTTTGACCTAGCCATGCTCTAGCTGAATCGGTTCTCGGGCGAATGCCTGCGGCACTCATTTCTTTGCTTATTTTTGTAAAAAGTGACATTATAGACCTAAATCTTTCTCTGTTATGACTTTAAATTGCCAATTTCTATTCTCGCAAAATTTTACTGCAGCGTTCCATTTTGCTTCATTTATACCCCAAGTTGCAACTTCACGGATATACTGTTTTGTAATTCTGGCTTTACGTTTAGGTGGCTGGGCTTGCGAAAGAGGCTTAACTTCTAAAATCATAGATTCAATTATTCCAGATCTTTTGCGCATTCTTACAAAAAAGTCTGGGAAGTATCGGTGCATTTTGTTGTCAACTGGCGATAAATAGGGTATAACGATTTCTTCATTTGACCATTCGATTACACCAGGATTATCATCTAGGTGCACCATAACTCGGCGTTCCCATAACGATCTGTACCAGATGTTTGTTGGATCACCTAAATATTTATTGGTATTTTTAGGACTAAATTTACCACTGTAAGCCATAACCGTATTTATAGGAAAAATAATGAGCAATGCAGGTTTGTCTCCAGAGCAAATGGCAATAATTCTTGGTAAAAATTCAACAGAGGCGCAGCGTCGCGCGAATTTTAGTGGAACAACGCTCCCAGTTCATGTAAGTGGGCGTCCAGTTGGACATGGTGATCAAAATCAAGTTAGAGGGCAATTTCCAACAACTGGATCAGTTACAACTGGATCAGTTAGAATGTCTGATCCCTCCACACCGCAAGTTACTACCACTCAAGTTACCGATAAACTAAACACCGAGACAGCAGATATACAAAATCGTGGGTTAGATCGTTCCGCATTATCTTTAATTAAATTTCCAACAACAATCGAAGTAGATAATACGCCATATGTTCTTATTAAAATTTTTAAGAGCGCAGTTGGAACTATCCAACAAACTGAAGAGGGGGATCCAACAAATAGTATTGTTGATGGTGTGAATGTTGGCGTTTCTGGATTACAAAATGCTATTGATGCGTCGCCAACCGCTACCGCCGCAGCAGATAAAGCAAAACAACTTCTGAGTGGAGCAACTAATAGTTTAACCGAATTGACTGGAAACACATTTAATGTTGGTGCGTTTGCTACAAAAGCAAAAGATCTTCTTACAAACTATGCGTTGCGAAGAAACATTGAACAATTGAGTTATGCTATCGCTTTAACGATGCCCGAGAATCTCGCAGTTTCTTATCAAAATAATTTTGACCAGTTGTCTTTAACTTCTGCGTTGGTTGGATTTGGGTTAGTAGCACAAGCATTGTCTTCTACTGATGGTAAAGGTGAAAGCGCCAATCCATTTATTGCAGAAGCAGCAGGACGCGCTATTGGCGCCTTCACTGAGGACTTTAGAAAACTTGGGTTATTTGCTACGACAGGAAGAACTGTTAACCCACAACTAGAACTCATATACAACTCACCTGGACTAAGACAATTTACACTAGACTTTAGATTAATCCCTAGAAATGCCCAAGAATCTTCCGATATAGGAACTATTTTACAAGTGTTAAAAATGCAAGCAGCGCCACAAATTTCTCCAGGAACATCGAGCAGATATTTTATTCCACCATCACAGTTTCAATTAGAATTTTACGATGGAGTGAATCATGGGTATTCGAATCCGTTTCTATTTAAAACTAAAAAATGTGTGTTAGAGGACATTAGTATTGACTATTCTGGTGGCGGCTCGTTTGCAACATTCTATACTGGCGCACCAGTTGAAATTAGATTAAGTCTTAGATTTACAGAAACAGTAATTATAGATCAAAATGCTGTAGCAGAAGGATTTTAAATGTATTTTAGACAATTTCCTAAAATTCCATATTCATTCAATCTTACTAATGACGGCGCGTTAACAGCTGTTACAAATATATTTGCACGATTTAGTTTAAAAAGTGATGTAATTGACAACGCTTATGGTTTTTATAAGTATCAAGTTGAAGAAACAGACACACCAGAAATAATTGCATATAAACAATATGGCGACCCAGAACTTCACTGGATAATTATTATGGTTAATCAAATTAGTGATCCACTTTTTGAATTACCATTGCCCAGAAACGCATTAGAGAAAACAATTATTAAAAAATATGGATATTCTTCAATATCAGAAGCATATTCAAGCATTCACCACTATGAACTTGAAGTAAAAAAAGTGTTGTCAGAGATTGACGGATCAAAACATACAACTACAGAAACTAGTATAGTCACATTAGACCAATATAATTATTCATCAAATACTATTGTTACAAAATCAATTGACTCACCAACCACAGAAAATATCACATTTTATGCAAATAATTCTGATATAACAAGTCAAATAGTTGCAACGTTAACAGTACAATCTACATATAAACCAGTTTATGTTTATGACTATGAATCTAATTTAAACGAATCTAGAAGACAAATTAAAATTTTAAAGCCACAATATGTGGAGAGTTTAATTCGCGATATTGGAAATGTTTTGAATGATTAATGACACAGCAAGAACTGCCGATGACGTTAAAATATTAGAATTGACATTGATTAGTTCTAGTGGTCGAAACGCAGATTTAACAAAAATATTTAATGTGATTAACATATATGAAGATATTTTTGAGCACGTTATTAAAGGGACAATTCAATTAATTGATGGTGTTAACTTATTGAGTGAGTTTAGTGTTCATGGCAATGAGTTTTTAAAGGTAGCAGTAGAAAAAGTTGGATTGTCTGGTAAAGATTCTAGATATGAAAAGATATTTAGAATTTATAAAATAACAGACAGAGAAAAATCTCCTGCTTCTCAAACACAAACTTATGTGTTGCATTTTTGTTCAGAAGAATTATTGTTTTCAAATCAACAATCTATATCTAGATCATTTACTGGAGAAAACACCAGTAATTATATTAAAGCAATTTGCAAGAGTGATCTACAGATCTCTAATTCTAAATTTGGTGCTTTTGATCAATCTAAAGGTCCGAATGAATTTGCTTTGATAAGAAAAAAACCACTTGAAGCCATACAATATCTAGCAGAACAATCTTTTGGAGAATTTAATTCACCATTCTTTTTTTATGAAAATAAAAATGGATTTAATTTCCAATCTTTATTGAACATTTATAAAAGCGCATCATTGGGTGAATTAATTTATGACAGAGCAGCATATACGGTAGACTCGAATAAAAGCCCATACTCAAACCTTAACAAAATTAAATCATTTAAATTTAACAATAATTTTGACATTGATAAAGCAACTCAAGAAGGAATGTATAGTTCAAAACTATACACACTAGATTTAATTAGACAAAAATATGTTAAAAATGAAATTTCAATATTAGACGAACAAACTAAACAAATTATGATTGATGGATATTTTCCGTTTAACGAAAGCACCAACAAAAAAAATGAACCATTATATGCTGCATATGACTCTAGAGTTAGATATTGGTTAACAAATAAAAATCACTCAAATTTGCCATATTTTATTTCTAAAAGAGTTAGATCTAACGATACGTATGTAGAAGAAATGTTAGCGCAAAGAAAAATGTTAATAGAAGCAATAAACAATACTGAATTACATTGCGTTGTACCAGGAAATCCATTGTATTCAGTTGGATATACTTTAAATATTAAAATTCCAGCGTTTAGTGTTGATCAAGAAAATCAACAAAATTATGATAAATATTATTCTGGCACTTACTTAATTTCTGCGATTAGGAACGTTATTACACCAGCATCATGGCAAACAGTAATTGAACTTTCTAAAAATTCTGTAGCAGCACCATTGAGCAGCGCTGCTGGTAATTATCACAAAATAGCCCAACGAATTTAACAATGAATACTGATTTCTTAGGTTTAAATAATTTTGTTTGGTGGTTCGGTGTAGTTGAAAATCGCCTAGACCCATTAGAACTTGGGCGTTGCCAAGTTCGTTGTTTCGGTTGGCATACTGAAGACATTAATCAACTCCCGATAGAAAAACTGCCTTGGGCGCACCCAATAATTCCATATGGCAATAAAAATGTGCAACCTCCAGCCGAAGGAATATTGGTTTTTGGATTTTTTGCTGACGGAAAAGACGGTCAATATCCAATCATAATTGGAACTGTTCCTGGAATCCCAGATGAAATTAGACAAAATAATATGGGATTTACAGATCCATATACAGATGAACAAAAAGCATTAAGCGATTTCCCTAAAAAAATTAAAGACTATATGATGAGAACCAATGCGCAAGGTCTCTCATTCACAAATGACGTTTCTAAGAGAAATCCATCAAGATTAAATGAACCGACAGTTTCTAGATTAGCCAGACCAACTAGAGTTACTGGCGAAGATGGATTTTACCAAGGAATAGAACCAGCATCGATCGCAAATACTACTATTGAAGTTCAACGTAAAACTCGCTATGCTAATGTTGTTAGTGCTTCTGGATATAAATGGAGCGAACCATATCCATCATTTAACGCTATGTATCCATTTAATGATGTGATTGAGAGTGAATCGGGGCACGCTTTTGAACTAGACGATACTCCTGATTTCGAGCGCGTGCAACTATCTCATAGAACAGGTTCTACGCTAGAATTTTTACCAGAAGGTCACGTTAAACTTAAATCTCAAAAATCTAGATTTGACGTTACCATGGGAAATCACCAATCATATGTGAATGGAAGTAAAGACGAAACTGTTCAATCAGATATGTTTTTAAGAATAAACGGTAAACTTGTAATTCAATGTGCTGGATTGGACATTTCTTCTCAAGGTCCAATTAACATGAAGGGTACTGAAGTTAACATAAAAGCAGACGGCAATTTAAATCTTGGGTCTGGGGCAGCAACTAGAATCTCTGCATTTGATGTTGAATTGCTAGGATCTAATTCCTTCAGATCTTATGGTGGTTTAGAGGCAACAATGCAAAGCGCAGCGACTGCTTCTGTTGGTGGATTGAATACGCTGCTCAGTGGTGGAACAGTAGAGTTAGAAGGCATATTATTAAAGAGCACATTCGGAATTCATGACTTTTTAACACCACTACCTGTAACAGCCAAGCTCGGTAAAGTTGCTACGACTGCTTCACCACCTACGAATACAGCAGCAGAATTAGGTCCAAGAAATTCACCGTTTGCTGCACCAAAACCAAAGACTGATCGGTTCTCTGTTATTGAAACCACGACAACAGAAACTGCAAATACACCAAAGACACAATCTCTTGGTGTTGCGCCAACATTCCCAACTGTGGTTGGGAATACCGTTGCTAAAATAGATGAGGTCACTGGGGCACTAAATATTAGCATTACGATGCCACAAGTAAATATTACAGACGACGCTCAAAACCCAGTTCAAATATCTACAGAAACTGAAACTGGAGTTATAGAAGCGCCAGATTTTACTAGTGCTTCTGCCACTGCTAATACTGCTCCAGGATAAGTTATGTGTTTAATGGCAGAAGATGTAACGAAGTATAATTTAATTATGAAAAAAATTGGTGTCTATGAGATACTTTCCGAATCAGATATAGAATTTCTAAAAGAGCATAAAATAGAACACATTTACAAATCATACCAAACTCTTTTGGATATGATGAAACAGCGAGGTAACGTGTCTTCATTGGTAAAATAATTGGAAAAATTATCAAGATTATTCTCTGTCTAATCGGAGGATTACCATTACTTCAGACTCTGTCAATTATGTTTACAGGGAAGCCCATTGCATTTTCAAAAGGGGCTTTCGGTAGCCTTGGCGGTAAATTCGAAGAACTCTCTAAGAAAATTGCCGAGAGCGTCAAGAAAGGCAAAGAATGGTTAAATAACTTTAAGAAAGATTTTATTAATCCTCTTCTTAATGGCACAATCATCACTCAATATAAGAGAGACGCGAACGGCAACATTCTTCGCGATGAAAATGGCAATGCATTAGTTGAGAAATCGACTAATTTTATATCACCGCTGTCCGAACTTAATGCTAAAATCGACAAGTATACTGAGAATAATTATGCTGGACTACAGGCTGCGCTCCCAGGATTATTCAGTAACACAGAACCAACAATTGTTGCAGCCAGAAATAATTTGCTGGATAAACTTGGTAGGGCAGATCAAGCAGCATCATATCGCATTGGACCCTTTACCATTGGTGAGTTAAGTGAAATAGGAACATCTGCTGATACTAGTTTTGTTCAAACAATTAGCGATTTTACCGACCATACAAATCAATTAGCAGGTGTTAGTTACGATAGTGTTAAATTTACACTACAAAGAATTTATGGTGATGTATCAGTCACTGGAGCAACAGCGAACATCATATCATCAACAGTTGTATCTCCAAACTTAAGATCTACTGTTTATCCTGCCACCAATATCGGCGATTTGGTCATCGTTAATAGTGAAGAAAGAAGAGTTATTGATAAAGGATTTACGTCAGCACCATCTGGAACAGTGTCTGTATATACCGATACAGTTGCAAACAGTGTTACTGTAACCAGCGCATCTATAGCAACACTAAATTTGGCTGATTGTTTATTGAGTTCTACTGGAACTTTAAAGGTTGGATCTGGAACATTCATAAATGTCAATAATGAAATTCGCCAAGTAAACAGTATTAACGCTCTTGGTGACTATTTGACGGTTTATATTCCATTTAGAAACACAGCAACTGCCCAACCTTTCTTTAAAGAAACAACATTCACAGTCAACACGGCATTTACTACCACTGCAACAGATCAAACCGTTAAGATTAAATCAGAATTTATTGCTAATAGTTTGTGTTTAGATAACGTAATTACTGGTCGAGGCACCTCATTTACCTCATATCTTGCTGCTAATAACAAAATTTATTATGACGAAAAAGAATATTTTGTTATTTCTGTAACAGATACAACTATTGTTGTTGATGAACCATTGCGGTTCACTAATAACTTTCCGATTTTTAAGGTAACTGGAGAAACAGCTTCTCTTAATTTTGCAGAAGATAGCAATTCACCAGACGACATTTTGAGTACATTTAGCCTTGTTGGTCAGCTGACTAATGATAAAAATTTCCTAAACGGATTTACCACAACAGTTAGAAGGGCTAATGGAACTTATCAAACTGTAAACGCATCCAATGCATCAGACTCCGCTCAATCTCTACTGCAAGCTGAGTTATTGAGAAGGGGCAATTCATTACTTACAGAAATGATTAACGACCTTCGTGGAGATGCTATTAATAAACTTACCACATCCCAAGTTGTTGCTCAAATTCAAGGATTCGACACTAGACTTACAAATATCCGCAATGACGTTAAAGACGTCATTGAACAAGATCTTGCAGTTATAAACAAGGTTAAGGGGCTTTTGAAAGGACTAATTAAACTTTTCACAACCTCTTGCTCCAAGAAAAAGCGTAAAGATGGCGATGCGACCTCTGACGATTATCTAGATCTAATCTTAGTTCCTAATCCTGAAAGACAAGGATGTGATGCCACAACTAGCGACTTTACTGACATACTAGACGATATCGACGTAGAGTTTAACGACCCACAAATAACTAATCCGAATACATTTGACCCTCCATCAGGAACTATTCCTCAGAATGACATGTTGAATCCTGGCGACCAGTTAGTTGGACCATATCCAGGTCGACCAGTAATAGGCGTGGACGATGATGGATTGTCTAATAATCTTGATAATAATGATCCGAATATAAAGGCGCCAGAAGATCCTTGCGCTAAACCATGCTAAATATATCAATACCAAAAGAGCATTTAGATGTCGATTACAGTTAGAGAATATAAAGACTTAGATTTAAATTTCAAAGCGCATCCAGTTACTAAAGATGTAATTAAACGCACTGGGAATGCCGCTATTATTGGAGCATTGCGCAATTTAATCTTGACTAACCTTTATGAGAAACCATTTCAACCTAGTTTTGGTTCTAGAGTTCGTGGGTTATTATTCGAAGAAGTCTCATTTATTACTGCTAACGTTTTGCAAACAGAATTGAGTAATGCAATTGCCAATTTTGAGCCTCGCGTTGGTATAGATGCTATAAAAGTGCAGGCTAACCCAGAAGAAAATCGATATGATGTCGCTATTCGATTTTACATAAATAATCTAGAAGCCCCAGTTACAATCAACTTTTTCTTAGAGAAAATCCGTTAATGGCAAACACAGACCAGAAACTCGTAGTCTCTGAGTTAGACTTCGCGCAAATAAAAAATAATCTTAAGAATTTCCTCAGAGATCAGTCTGAATTTTCAGACTTTGATTTCGAGGCAGCTGGCATTAATGTTTTGCTAGATGTTCTAGCATATAATACCCATTATATGGCTTATTATAACAATATGATTGCTAATGAAATGTTTTTGGATACAGCGTTATTGCGCGACTCTGTTGTCTCCCACGCTAAAATGTTGGGATATACTCCAGTTTCCTCTATTGCGCCACGAGCAACTGTTAACCTGCAAATAACACGACCAGCTGGAGATACAACTCCTTCGTTAACATTACCTAAATTTACAAGATTACAGTCAACTCCACTAAATGGAATTTCATACACATTTGTGAATGTTGATACAAAAACTGTAGACTATGACCCAACATGTAATAGATTCTGTTTCGACGATTTGTATATCTACCAAGGTCAGCCTCTAACGTATACATTTGCATATAATTCTACTAACAATGAATCACAGTCATTTGAGTTACCAGATGCTGGAATTGATACGTCAACAATAGAAGTTTTAGTTCAAGAATCATCAACAAGTTTAAAGACGGAAAGATATTTGTTGGCAACTGATATAACAACTGTTGCATCAAATAATGCGGTTTATTTTATAGAAGAATCGCGCAATGGCAAATATAAAATATACTTTGGCGATGGAGTTATTGGTAAATCATTAATTAATGGTAATATTGTTATTGTGAATTATTTGAGAACAGATGGCGCAGTTGCGAATAAGTGTAATGCGTTTAGTCTAATTGGTTCTGTTGGTGGCTTTACTAATTCTATTGTATATCCAATAAAAGCAGCATCTGGTGGAACAGGGCAAGAATCAATATCAAAAATTAGATTTAGTGCACCAAAAGCATATGTGTCTAGTAATCGTGGCGTGACCACAGATGACTTGATCGCATTAATCAATAAAAATTATCCATACTTTGAAGCAGTAAATGTTTGGGGTGGTGAAGAAAATGATCCACCAATTTATGGAAAGGTGTTTATTGCTGCTAAACCAACACTAGGATTCGAAATTACAGAAACAGAAAAAATTGATGTGATCAATAATATCATTAAACCAGTTTCTGTTGTTACAGTTTTACCAGAATTCGTTAACGTTGATTATAGTTATTTAAATATTTTTGCAGAAGTTAATTATGATAAAAGCAAAACAACTAAATCTGCAGATAGTATAAAAGCCACAATAAGAAATGCTATAGTTAATTTTAAAAATGGTGAATTGGATAAATTTAACAGCAAATTTAAATTATCTAGATTATTAAGAGCCATTGACGATTCAGATATTTCTATTTCTTATTCTGACGCTTTTACATTAATTGAAAAACGTGTCATACCGCAAATAGGTGCTGCTAGAAATTATAAATTAGATTTTAGCACCAGCCTTTCTAGAGAAGATCCAGAGTATAAACTATACTCAGCACCTGCGTTTACGCAATATGATAGCGAAGGTGTTGTTCGCTCATGTTTTTTTGAAGAAACACCAGGATCTTCATCTGGAATAGATTCTATAGAGATAAACAGCGCAACTAGTAGTTACGACTCAGTTCCAACAATAGTTATTAATGGCGACGGTGTTGGCGCAAACGCATATCCGATTGTTGTTAATGGTAAAATTACTAGTATTGTTGTTGATGATCCAGGTGTAAACTACACCACCGCAACAGCATTGCTATACTATCAAGATGAGTTAGATTTAACAGCAACTTTTACCGTGAGTATTCAAGGTAGATATGGCGCAATTAGAAGTTATTACTTCGATGATAACAATATTAAAACAATTCTTAATGCTGAAGCAGGAACGATAGATTATGTTTTCGGTGTAATTTCGTTGAAAGAATTTGATCCTATTAATATATTAGATCCAATTAAAACATTAAGAGTTGTCGCGAAACCAAAGACTAATAATTTTGAATCATCTCGCAATCGAATCATTACTCTTGATGAAGAAGATACAGAGTCTATTAAAATTACAATTAAATCACTTGAATAATGTTTGCAAATAACTACATTTCAACAATTGTAGAGAATCAATTGCCTGAGTTTATTCGGGCTGATCATCCAGCATTTGTAAATCTTTTGAAGAAATACTATGAGTACATGGAACAAACCAACAAAACTTTAAATGTTGGTAAAAACCTTTACGAATATATGGATGTGGATACAACTCGTGATGATTTAATTAAGTATTTTAAAACAAAAATTATTCCAAATTTTCCAGAAGAAACTGAATTATCAACTGAAAAATTATTAAAGGCTGCTAAATTCTTCTACTCTAAAAAGGGTTCTATCGATTCATTTAAATTTCTCTTTAGAACCTTGTACGGTGAAGAAATTGAAATTTATTTACCAAAACAAGATGTATTGAGAGCATCTGATGGAAAATGGACTCTGCCTAAAGCAATTAGATTATCGTTTTTTGATAAGAGTGCTCTAATTCCTGGTGGCAATGTTAACGTATTCTCAGTCACAGCAAATACAGTAAATGCTAATGGCATTAATTTTGTAACGAAAGGTATTACAGTTAATTCATATATTCGCATTGGGGATACAAGACGTAAGGTTGTTTATGTAAATACTGCTGGTGATTATTTAAAATTAGATCTACCATATCCAAATGTTGTAGTTGATGGTGTAACATCAACACAAACGTTTGATTCTGAAAGAATCTATAAAGTAGAGTTGAGCGAATACTCAAATTTTAATGTAAAATTGTTAGAAAAACGTAGAGGAACTGGCGAAATATCCAGAACCACCTGTATCATAGAAAAAGCAATTTTAACTGTCGATCGCGAAACTGGTCGCGAATTCGTAGAGTTATACATCTCAAATATATTTAAATCATTTAATCCTGGCGAAAATCTAGTCGTAGATTATGTTGATGAAAATGGAGTCAACAAAGTATTCAAATCTAAAATTATTTCATTAATATCGAATATAAAATTATTCAGAAATCGATTTAATGTAGTTCAAACTGGAAGAAAATATTTTACTGGAGATCCAGTTGTTATATATGGAGGACTAAACGATAGCGCAGATGCAGTCAAAGCTGTTGCTGTTGTTAATAATGTTTCTCTAGGATCTATCGAATCAATGACTGTTGCGCAACCTGGTTATCTGTTTAGAGATGACCCTAACTCTATTGTTAGAGTTGTATCAAATACAGGTATTGGTGCGAATGTTCAAATATCTGCTATATGGGAAGATGGAGCAAACAGCGAAACATTCGAATTTAATACTGACTCAATCATCTATAAAAACGACATTGCGTTTAACAATCTAGAATATGATTTTGATAATGTTACATCAAACATTAATTATACAATTGGCGCAGGTAACTCTACAACAACTGTAAATTTAAACACATCCACATATACAGCAAGTTCTGTTAATGACTACTATAAATCATTTGTTCTACAAATAATGGCTGGCACTGGCGCTGGCGCATCACCTAATAGCGCAACAATTACAGCATATAACGGAACGACAAAAATTGCAACCCTTGGAACTGCGTTGAGCGTTGCTCCAGATGCAACTAGCAATGTTCGAGTTTATGCTAACGCACAAACTGAAATCGGAAGAGCAATGTCGTTTGACTCTATATTACTGGGTAAGATTAGAGCGTTAGATCTAGAAGATGGCGGATCTTTTTTTGAAGAGCCACCGACATTTGATGCGATTTCAGTTCACGATTCTGATTACTCATTAGATCAAGGACTATTGATTATTCCTAAAGGTCAATTTTCTAATTACAATAGAGAAGGCAATCCACCATCAATTCGTCTAAATTCGTCAAATGCTAATTATAGTTTGGCGAACGGATACTATACTGGCTTAAGACTATTTTTGGATGTGGGTGCTACTGCACACTACTCAACGGTCGTAGACTACATTGTAACTGATCCTGGAACATCGGCAAATGTTAAGACGCTATACCTTGATCGAATTTTTGAAAATAATATAGATGCAACAACGATTCTTAACAAAAGTTTATTTTTTGACTTTAGACCAAATGTTCGAGGAACAGGAAAACTAGGAACATTGTTATTAAAGAAAGGCGGAACTGGATATAGCACCACGGATAATGTTAGATTTATTGGCACTGGGTATGGCGCCAATGCATACTTAACTGTTTCCAGTGGAGTAATAACAGGGATAACATTAGATAATAGAGGAGAAGGATACGTTGCTGTTCCCTCAATTATCATAGATAATGGTTCTGCGCCTTCTAGCGGCACTGGCGCTGAATTTGAACTTCTTTTATTGAGTGATGGTGAGTTACTTACTGCAGAAACTAATGATATTGGACGAATTCAAGACTTTAGAGTAATTAACAGAGGGTTTGATTACGCTAACACACCTTTTGTATCTTTAAAGGTCGCTGACATTTTGACTGATAATTTGGCTGCAGGAAAAGTTATTATTGAAGGAGATTCTGTTTGGCAGGGCGGCGCGACAAATTCTGGCGCAACCTTTCAGGCAATTGTTGATGGTGCTTATCGAGCTGACTCAACCAATACAGTTATTCGTGTGTTTAGTTATTCAGGAAGTTTGAATGTAAACCAACCAATAAAGGTTGCGACTCAGGCTGGAAATCTAACACTAAACATATCTACGCAAAATGCAAATATCTCATTCAATAATACAAATGAAATAAAGAACCGCAAATACCCAGTATTCTATGGAGACGGTTCGGCAAAAGCGAACGCAGAATTCTCCAATGGATTGATCAATTATGATGGATTCTATTTAAATACTGATGGATTTATAAGCGCAGACAAAAAACTTCAGAACAAAAATTACTATCATAACTATTCATACGAAATTGAATCCAGTAAATCATTGGATGACTATAAAGAAATCGTAAATCGCATTATCCACCCTGCTGGTATGCAATTACTTTCCAAATACGTTACGAAAGATGATATTGACGTAAAAAATTCTATAAAATCTAATGCGCATACTTCTAATATTGCGCAAACGACAAACGCTAACACATCTTTCGCAAGTAATATATTTTACGGAAATTCTGCTTCCCAATTCTTAACAACAACAGCTGTTGGTGATATTGTTATAATAAATACATCAACTACAGCTGGAAACAGAAAATACAGCAGACTTGTGGATAAAGTTGTCAGTGATACAGTGTTGTGGTTAGAAGAACCAATCGGTGGATTGGGTGACGGTAAAATTAAAACAACTGCAGCATGTAATGAAATTAAGGTATTTTCTAACTCTTCCGCAGTCACTGAGAGTTTAGCCGCTGGGGATAATATACGATTTAACATCAGTAGCACCATATACGATAGACAAATAGCAAGTATAAGTGGGAATACGTTAACAGTAAACCTTACAGTTTCTGCAGCAGGTAATGTGCTGTATAGGAAAATTCCAAGTTACAACGTTGTAGGATTTGATATAATCAAAACGAATGGATAAGCAATGAAATCGATAATAACAAAAGATTTTGGAATAACAAATGCTGAAAATTTTGAGTCAATGGTTTCATTGCCATTGTCTAGAGTGTATGTTATGGTTGGGAGAACATCTCTTTGGCCAAACACAACAAACCCATCTACATTAGACGATGCTGTAATACAAACACCATACGACACAACATCATATAAAAATCAAATTTTTAATGATGGTGTTATAATAAAAAGAATTACAAGCAGTGATATTCAACCAGTTATTCCTAGAGTAGATTGGGCGAATAACGAAGTTTATGTTGCGTATGACCAAACTGCAAATCTATTTACAAAGGTTTTAGATACTGCTGTGACTGGTGGTACAGTAAATGTTGGCAGTGGGTTATTGAATACTATTAATGCTAATGGAATAAATTTTACCACTTCAACCCCATCTCTTTCTGTTGGATCAATAATAAAAATTGGTGAAGAAAGAAAAGAAATCATTAATTTAAATTCTAGTGCTCTTGTGGTTAATACTGTTTTTGGGAGTGCGTATTCTACTGCTAATTTGTTTAAGACCACAACAACTACAACGCAATACTCAAATAAATTCTATGTTCGAAATACCCAAGATCAAATATTTAAATGTTTATTCAATAATGGCGGTATTGCCTCTAACACTATGCCCACAATATCAATTGGCGGCGAACTCCCAGAAAATCCATATGTTGAAACAGCCGATGGATATAAGTGGAAGTACATGTATACTATTCCAACTGGCTTAAAGAATAAATTTTTTACTGACAAATATATGCCAGTGTTGAGAGATTCTATTGTTTTTAGTAACTCTAAAGATGGTCGAATTGATATAGTTAAGATTATAGATGGTGGATCAGGTTATTATGGCGGCACAACAGTTAGCAATTATTCTATCGTAGAAGTAGAAGGTGATGGAACGTTAGCCGATATTACAGTTGATGTTGTTGATGGAGTTATAACCGACATCAACATAGTTAATGGTGGTAATAACTATACTGCAGCAACATTAACATTAAACGATCCAATAAAACAGCAAATAGGAAATACAGCAAATCTACAGGCTGTTATTGGACCACAATATGGTCATGGATTTGATGCAGCCAGAGAACTTGGCGCATCAAGTTTGATGGTATCAGTCGATTTTTCTGGAGACGTTGGTGGAGTTCTTCCAGTTGATGCAGATGCAGAAGATACTGTTCGTCAGTTTGCTTTAATTAAAGATATTAAATTAAAAACTGAGGCGTTTGCCACAGCATCAGTGTATCCAATGTACACAAAAATATTTGTTTCCAATCCACCAGTGGAATTTGACAATAACGCTGAGGTTTATGTCGGAAATAGTTATGAAACAGCTGTCTTTAAGGCTACTGTGGTTCACTTCGATAGTGCCTCAAACGTTTTATATTTAAATAATCTTATCGGTGATTTAGATTTGGTCGAGAACGAGGCAGTTCGTCAAAACGGTTCCCCTTCTTCTTTTGCTAAAGCATTTACCGTTGTCCGTCCAGATATAAATATATTCTCAGGCGAAATACTTTATATAGAAAATAGAAATAAGATTATTCGCAACCCATCTCAGACAGAAACATTAAAACTTGTTGTTGAATTTTAAGGTGTAACTAATGGCAGATTTTAACGCAGAACCATATTGGGACGATTTCGAGGCGACTAATGGCGCACTAGAAAACAATTATATGCGCATTCTTTTTCGCCCTGGATACGCTGTACAGGCTCGCGAATTAACTCAAATTCAGTCTATTCTACAAAACCAAATTAAACAATTCGGTGACCATATATTCCAAGATGGTTCTCCAGTCATTGGAGGGCACCTTACCCTCGATACATCAATTAACTATGTTAAACTGGAAAAACAAACTGTTAATAATCTAGATATTGATTTGGAAGAGTTTTTGGGATTGACCGTTTTCAATAGCGGTGCTCCAAAAACACGCGCTAAAGTAATCCAAACATATTTTACAACTAATGATCGCGCTCTATTAATTAAGTATCTTCGCGGCTCCTCTTTTACAGCAGGACAAACTATTTCTACATCTGGTGGTGCAACTGCTAATGTGGTCGCCACTAGCCCAACAGGGATAGGTTCGGTTGTTTCTATCAATAGTGGCGTATTTTATGTTGATGGATTTTTCGTTACTGTGGCTCCGCAAACTATAGTCTTGGAGCCATACAGTTCTACACCAACATATAGAATTGGTCTACAAATTGATGAAGAAATTGTCACTGAATCAGTTGATAATGCTCTACTAGATCCAGCCCAAGAAGCATTTAATTATCAGGCTCCTGGTGCACATCGTTATCAATTTAATCTAGTTTTGACTAAGAGAAGCATAAATTCTATTGACGATAGCCGTTTCTTTGAATTGCTCAGAGTTGAAAACGGCGTCATTACAAAACAAGTTAGTTACCCAATATACTCTGAATTAGAAAAAACTCTTGCGCGTAGAACATATGATGAATCTGGAAATTACGCAGTAAAGCCATTCAGAGTTAATATTAGCGCAAACACTCCTGCGACCAGCACGGCTGCTAATAACTCATTTATAGTTAATGTTGAACCAGGAAAAGCATATGTAAAGGGGTTTGAGTTTGAGACTATAGGAACAAGTAAAATTTCAGCCCAACGCGCCAGAAATACAAAAACATTTAAAGATTATGATTTATCTGTGTATTTCGGAAATAGAGTACAACTAGCAAACGTTTTTGGAAGCGCAACTAATGGAATTACATTCTCCGACAATTTAGATGTAATCGATATTCACTGCGTGGCTAACTCTAATGTTGCTCTGAGTGGTGAAACTTCTGCATATTATGCAACTAGAATAGGAACTGCTAAACTTAAAAATTTCGACAGAACTTCTTCTCAAAATATATTTTACACATATTTTACAGATGTAAACTTTACACCAATTATAGGTCTTGCTGGATCTAATTCGCCAAATACATCGTCAATTAATTTAGGCGCACACTTCTCAGCAAATACAGGAGCATATGTTGGTGGCGCTGTTACCATGATTGACACTAACGCAAGTAAATCTGGAAAAATACTTCATTATGATGGAACAACCAAAATAGCAAGTTTAGATGCTGCGTTTACGACTGCAGTATCTCAAAACGATAAATTTTCATTGTCGATGCCAATAGGTTCTGCAGAATCTATTATGATTGCAAATACAACTTCCTTCTCAACAGCAAATCTACAAGCAAATATTTCTGTAAATAGTAAAGATATTCTCGGAAATACAATAATCGAAGATTCTTTACACAATAAAATGTTGTTTGAACTTCCAAATTACTATATTAAGAGAGCTAGTGATCTTAATGTTGATGTTTATAGAAGATATATTCTTAAAAATCAAGGATTTACTTCTAATGGCGCTTGCACTATTTCTTCACCATCTAGCACAGATACCTTTGATTTCGGAACTAATGGTCAATTAGTCTCAAACGCAGACGTAAATGAAAATATCATTGTGATTCCAACATCAGGATCAGCTAACATTGGTCAAATAGTGGATTTAACAGTCAGCCCTAGAAGCGTTAAAAGAACTGACTCACAAACTCTAACTATTAACACTGAAAATTTTGCTGGTGCTGCATTTACTGGCGATGTATATGTAACGACTAAAATCGTTAACGCAAACGGAACTACTAGAAGAGTTAAAACAATAGTAGAATCTAATTCGGCTCTTACTTCTGGAGATACGCTTTCTTCTGCAACTGATATTATTGGATATGCAGGAGTAAAATTAAATGCTTCTAATGGTATTGCATGGTTTATATCAGCAAATGTCGTCGCTAAAACTGCTGATCAAAAACAATCATTATTTGTTTCTGATGTTGTAAAAATTAAAAAGATCTATGATTCTGCAAATTTAGAACATGCACCTAACACAACAAACATGATCGATATTACTGATCGCTATACATTTGATAGTGGTCAAACTGATAATTACTACGACCATGCTTCTATAACTCTAAAGCCAGGATCGCAGCCACCTGCAGGTCAAACAGCTGTGTTATTCGATTACTTTACCCACACAGGCACTGGTTATATTTCTGCAGCCTCATATACAGAAACTCTCTATAACGCAGAACAAATTCCAATTTATAAAAGTTTCGGTGGTAAAGTATACAATTTGCGTGATTGTATAGATTTAAGACCTATTAGAGTTTCTGGTTTATCAGTTAATCCATACGTTCTTACTGCGGTTGACGCAACAGTAAATGTCGCTTCAGGCAATTATCTTGTAAGAGCAAACACATCAAAGTCTTCTTTCATCTTAACTCCACCAATAACAACTGGAACTATAATTAAAATTGGTAATGAGTTTAAGACTGTAAATTCTGTGGTGAATCTAACTTCCATAACAGTATCAACATCATTCAGTGCTACTGGAACAGATTCTGCAGTTTATGTTGTTGAGCCTAATTATGATTTTACTGGGTCAATTATACCTAGACCAACAGATCCTTTTGAATTAGATTATGAATTTTATCTACCTAGAATTGATAAACTCATTATCACTAAAGATAAACAGTTTAAAATATTAACTGGTGTTCCTTCCCTTAATCCAATAGAACCTTTAGAAAATGAAGATGCTATGCCGATCTACACCATGTATATCCCAGCATACACTGCTACACTGCAGTCTATAGATTTACGATTTATTGACAATCGTAGATATACAATGAAGGATATATCAGAGTTAGATAAGAGAATAACATTTGTTGAGAACTATATTAAATTAAGTGAGTCAGAGAAAAAGATTATTGAAGATCCACCAAAATCACCAACATCTCCAACTGTAAATAAGCCAATCTATGGCACAGTTGTAGATGACTTTAATGATCTTTCTGTTGTCGATACTTCAAATGATTTTGCATGTTCTATTGAAAATGGGTATCTATCTTGCTATAAAAATATCAAGAATTTCTCATTAGCGCCAGCTAGCAACTTTAATATGTCAATAATGGAACGCGATAAATTTATCTCGTTGTCCTTTACAGAAAAAGTTGTTGCTGAACAAAAATTGTTTAGCCCAGCAAGTAATGAGCCTGTGCAATCTGCTATGATTGCTAAATTTGAAGGATTCGCAACATTGACGCCAGAAAGCGATTACTTCTACTCACTAGAACATCAGCCATTCGTAACTGATACTTTTGGTCGTTACTATGAAATAAGACAACAAACACCAACCCAAAATCCAGCAATAACAAATACGTTAGTTAATGAGATAAAGGGTGGTGGATATTCTGATTCATATTACAATAGTGCTGTGTTAGTTGGTTCTAACTTGCCAACACAAATTAGCCCATCAATATCAGCTCCGCACTTTTTGAGTAATGGTTCGTCAGCTGATGCGCCTGTAACTCAACCAATTTCGATTAATTTCGCAGGTGTTGCTCCAGAAACATACTTAAATAGCACTTGGACTGGCACGCCAGCAGTTGGAGTATCACGTGACGTTGTGCCATTTAGCCAGTCTTGGTTAGATGATAACTCAATTAAATTGGGCGGCAGCATAGAAGATCGCGGTCGGTTTGGTTAATTTTTAATATATAAAGGAAAACATTAATGCCAGGTCCAAAATCACCATTTTACGACAAGAACTACAGTAACCGTTATATTTCTCCACAAGAAAAATATGACAACGTTCGTTTACTAGAGACATATGGAAACGAAACTGTAACTTCGCTTGGTCTTACTCCATTTGTTCGCGAAAACGACATTAATTTCGCAGTAAAAAATCTAAAGCCTGATAATGTTTCAAATATTTTCTTTGACGACATTAAGGTAAATAATTTTTGTCAAAGAGCATCTGCCGTAAACTTGGCATCGTCTTTAGTTCTTTCAAATTTAAAAGTTAACCAAGGATTGTATGGATCAACTTCTAGAGCATATGCTGAAGTTCTAGGAACTTCAGTTACCGCAAATCAAAATTTAATTTATGTAAATGATAATTTTATAACTCTAAAAATAACTAAAGGGTCTGGTGCTGTAAATTTAAGTGACAACGATTACTCTGTTGGAGATTTAGTTTATCAAACCCCTGATAATTCTCCATTTGTAGTTTCTGTATTAGAGTGGGACATTTCAGTTACACAACCAGAATTTACATTTCTAGGAAAAGTAAAACGTTGGCAACGAGTTGATGTATCAACAGGATACTTGGTTGTTGATCCAATTCAAGGAACTGTTAATACAACTATAACATCAGCTACATCAGATTATGTTTGGAATTTGACTAAGGGTTTTATAGACGTAAAACAATCAAGTTTAATTGTCGGAAATAATAGATTCCAAACAGGTGAAACAGTAAATTACTCAGTTAATGGTATAGATGCTACAACAACAGTCGGTGCTGCTAATGCTTATGTTGCTTTGTCGTCATCAGTAATTCAGGCTAATACAATAAACCTGCGTTCAATAGTTCTTTCAACTAATAATATAACTAGAGATGGAATTTCTACTCTTGTTGGAAATAGTATTTCTATAGTATCAGGCACTAATGCTGGATTTAAAGCGAACATAGTCGCATTTGTCGCCAATACTACAATGGGTTGGAACGAGGCTATCATTGACGCTGACCTTCCATCTGTATGTACATCTAACAGTGTTTATTCCTTGAACGAACACATAGTAAATGATGTTGGTTCTTTATTTGGAATATTCCATGTACCATCTGACAATAAACTTCGCTGGTTAACTGGTGAGCGCGTGTTCACAGTAACTGATACTGCAACATTCAACGATAATAGTTATAAGATGCGCGCAATCGCAAAGTATAGCGCAATTGGTAAGATTAATTCGTCAGAAAATGCAAGAAACCCAGTACTACGCGAACAAACACCTAACACATTACAGGCTGCGCCTAAAGTTACACAAGAATCTCAAAAAATTAATGATAGAAAGTACATGGCTCAAACTTTCTATACTCCGAAGGGCAACGAAGTTATTAATGGTGAAGTTAAAAATGCATATGGTATTTTTGTAAGTTCAATTGAATTGTTCTTTAAGAAAAAACCTACGGAAAGCGAAGAACTGTTACCATTTACAGTTGCGCTATCCAAAGTTGATAGTGGATTACCTGGCAATGATATTATTGCTGAAGCCACATTAGAACCATATTATATTAAAACTTCTGATAACCCAACCACAGGTAATTCATCAACGATTACAAAATTTTCTTTTGTTGATCCAGTATATTTGAATCCATCAACCGAATATGCTATTAAATTAATTACTGAATCACTAGACTATGAAGTTTGGACTGCAACTATGGGTAGTGATTATACCGACGAAGCTGGTAATGTTCGTCGCATATCAGAACAACCATATGTTGGCAATTTCTTTAAGTCGCAAAACGCATCAAATTGGAATCCAATCTTAAATCAAGATTTGATGTTTAGAGTTAACAGAGCTTCCTTTGAAAGTTCTAACGTAGCATATTTTAACTTAGTTGCTTCGAATGATCTGAAGAGCAATACCATTGCAGATATTGTTAAGTTGTCGTCAACAGAACAAAACTTTGGTCCAACAAAAATCGCTTATGAATTAAAGTCTTATTTGACTGATGGAACTCTAGCAGATTTCATTTCGATAAACAACAATGAATTGTATAGTTTTGGAAAGGATACTGATATTTCTAGCAATACAAGTAAGAGACGCAGATTAATTCCAGCAGCAAACTCTGCAGCCATCAATGTTAAAGTTACGATGACCACTACTGACGAATCTGTAAGTCCTATTTTAAATGCAGAAAGATTTAGTTTTTTCGCGCTACAAAATATTATTAATAACGCTGGTATTGCGAATAACCTTGTTAGTATTACCGAAGGCGGAACCTTTGCTTCTGCAGCTGCAATTAATGTTGCGTTCAGCGCACCAGATGTTGGATCTGATAGAGCAACAGCAAACGTGTTACCAAGTATGTTGGTTGGTGGAAAAGTTAAAGCGATTAATGTAATCAATCCAGGTTCTGGATATTTCACTACTCCAACAATTACGATTACTGAAAATAATAATGCCTCAAATGCTGTTGCTGTTGTAAACGGCGAAACAGATGCATCTGGTGGTAATATTCTTGCGAAATATCAAACTAAGATTATTACTCTAGAAGAAGGTTTTGAGGCTGGTGATCTTGTTGTTAAGATGGAGGCAATTAAACCATCTGGAACAAACATAGCAGTATATCTGAAAGTGTTGTCTTCACTCGATTCAGATCCAATTAGTAGTAAAAAGTGGCAAAAAATGACTGTTGTCAAAGACAACATATCACCAAATCAAGAAAAGAAAATTCCATTGGAATTTAGACATTCTTTAACAAAGGGTTCAATCGAATATTTTGATGGTGTTCGAACAATGCCTCTTGGTGGAACATTTAAATATTTTGCAGTTAAAATTCGAATGACTTCAGCAGATCCAACTGTAGTTCCAAGAATAGAATCGTTTAAAGTCGTAGCAGTTCCTGGTGGTTAATTTATGAAATATAAAATTGAAGGCACTAAATTTTCTCGTGACGTTGAAACTATGGCTATTTTATGCAATGACAGAAGCGAAGTTGTTAGGTATGAAAACGAATTAAAAAAACATCAAGAAAATTTGATCAGAGACGCAGAGATAAATAAGTTAAAATCAGAAATCTCAGAAATAAAATCAATGCTACAAACTTTGATTGGTAGAGGATAAAATGGCTAACGCAAATATCGACATTGTTACAGTCACAAATACTTTTAATGAGTGGCGCACTCGATCAAACGATCTGATTACAGATCGAAATATCCTCCGCAATTCAAATTACGTTAAAGATAATGGCGATTTTATCGTATATAATGGTGCGGTTGCTATTAATAGAGGAACTGGAGGCGTTGTTTTAACTATTGGCGACGGTGCTGATGCTCTTATAACTGGAACCACAACAACAACTGATCTTATTGTTGGCGATGATGCGCAAGTTGGCGACCAATTAACTGTTGGTGGCAATGCTATTCTTCAGGCTAATCTATCTGTTTCTAGAAATAGTGTATTCTCGCAAACAGTTAATGTTAGCGGCACACTAAATGTTAATTCTATGATCTATGCATACAACACCAATGGAGAATTCCACGTTGTATCAGGAAATACGATTTTAAGTTCAAATCTTTCAGTAGGTAATAGCGCATTTATAACGAAAGAACTTACAGTTTCTGGAAACACCACGCTACAATCAAATACAGCAATATCTAAGAATTTAACAGTCACTCAAAACGCAACTATTAGCGGAACAGGCGCAATTACTGGCGATTTTGCTGTTAACACAAACAAATTTAACGTTGTTGCTTCTAGCGGCGATACAACAGTTGGTGGTGATCTTACTGTTTCTGGTGGGGATATTATCTCAACAGCAACTGCTAATTTGTTAAACACTACGACAACAACACTCAATCTTGGTGGCGCTGCAACCACAGTAGAAATTGGTGCTGCATCTGGAACTACAAATATCAACAATAATCTTGATGTTGATGGAGATGTGAATATTGATGGTGGAGATATTACTACCTCCACAACAACAATGAATGTGTTTAATGGCACTGCAACAACTGTTAATTTTGCTGGTGCTGCTACAACACTAGAAATTGGTGCAGCAACTGGTACAACTAATATCAATAATAATTTGGATGTTGATGGTGATATCAACGTTGATGGTGGAGACATTACAACCTCTACTACAACGATGAATGTTGTGAACGATACAGCAACCACGGTAAATTTTGCTGGTGCTGCTACTACACTTAATATGGGTGCAGCTGCTGGAACCACTACAATTGCTGGAGACCTTGCGGTTTCTGGTGGTGACATTACCTCAACTGCAACTGCAAATATTGCAAATACATCAACAGTAGTAAATCTTGGTGGAACCGCAACAACAGTTCGTGTTGGATCTACTACTGGAACAACAATCACAAGAAATGATTTGAGTGTTACTGGCTCAGGAACTGTAGGTGGGACATTAACAGCTGTTGGAAATACAATACTTTCTTCTAATCTTTCAGTTTCTAGAAACGTAACAGTTGGACAAAATGCTACAGTCACTGGAACACTAACCGTCGGTGGCGTTTCAACTCTAGGAACTCTTGCGGTTACTGGCACTGCAACCATCACTGGCAACACAAACATATCATCTAATGTTAATGTTACTCAAAACGCATATATCAGCGGAACAGCAAATGTCGCTGGCGAATTAACAGCATCAAATATTAATTTAAGCACTTCTCAAACTCGTTGGATTCGAAATGGTGATGCTAATTTTGGTGACGTTACAATTAATGGCACCCTTGTTACCGTTGCGCCTCTTGTCTCCTCATTCGATAGAATTACATTAAGAAGTGGCGCCGTAGCAGGAGACGGTCATTATAGCGTTGATAGAGGCGCTGCTGCCACTGGAAACGCAACTCTTCGTTGGTATGAGGCTGGTGCAGCATGGCAAGCAACTTCAAATGACGCTAATCCTGCTCTATATAGCAATTTACTAGTAGCAGCAGATTTGTCTTCATCTGTTACTAGCACATCAACATCAAATTCAGCAACTTCGCTAGCAGTAAAAACTGCATTTGATAGTGCTGTTGCTGCAGCCAATACAGCAGCTGTTTCTGCTAATAGTGGAACATTACTTAATGGTGTCAAATTAAACTTTATTAATACAGCCTCGATGAATGTTAGTGTCGGTGGTGGTTTAAGTGGTTTTGCTAATATATCATTCAGCGCTAATAACTCTAATCCACAATTACTTGGACCACAAGGTGTTCAAGGAACTCAAGGTATTCAAGGTATTCAAGGTGTTCAAGGAACTCAAGGTATTCAAGGTATTCAAGGTGTTCAAGGAACTCAAGGAATTCAAGGAACGCTAGGATCTCAAGGATCAACAGGCGCCAGCGTTCAAGGATCAACAGGATCTCAAGGATCAGCAGGTGCTAGTGTTCAAGGATCAGCAGGTGCTAGTGTTCAAGGATCAACAGGCGCCAGCGTTCAAGGATCAGCAGGTGCTAGTGTTCAAGGATCAGCAGGTGCTAGTGTTCAAGGATCAACAGGCGCCAGCGTTCAAGGATCAACAGGATC
>Ga0181343_1000183_pt1 | contig 30374 bp, 34 predicted proteins | sample Su13VDMLBSD_FD_130110 | JGI IMG/M metagenome (GOLD analysis project Ga0181343, IMG submission 130110) | Freshwater viral communities from Lake Michigan, USA - Su13.VD.MLB.S.D | ecosystem: Environmental > Aquatic > Freshwater > Lake | place: USA: Michigan | collected 2013-07-15
CCGGATGCTACGACTTCAACCTTCCCAATCCGTATCGTAGATGTGGTCGCGGAAACAACCAACGCTTCGGGTTCTTATACTGAAGTTATTGTCAAGTGGAATCAAGGTATGCACATGTACCTGAATCCAACTGGCATCTAAGGAGAATGAATAATGGCTATCTCACGCGCCCAGCTACTTAAAGAGCTTTTACCCGGACTGAACGCATTGTTTGGTATGGAGTACAAGCGTTACGGCGAAGAACACAAAGAGATTTTTGAAACAGAAACCTCTGAGCGTTCATTTGAAGAAGAGACGAAGTTGTCTGGCTTCTCTGCTGCACCTGTTAAGAACGAGGGCAATGCCATCGCTTACGACAATGCACAAGAAGCTTGGACTGCTCGTTACAACCACGAAACTATTGCTCTTGGTTTCTCGGTCACTGAAGAAGCGATCGAAGATAACTTGTATGACTCCTTGTCATCGCGTTATACCAAGTCATTAGCCCGCGCTATGGCATACACCAAACAAGTTAAAGCTGCGTCAGTATTGAACAACGCTTTTGCTTCGTCTGGCTATACCGGCGGTGATGGCGTAGTCTTATGTTCGACTGCACATCCGTTGGTTTCTGGTGGCACCAACAGCAACACTTTCACCACCCAAGCTGACTTGAACGAAACCTCCCTTGAGGCGGCTGTAATTCAAATCGCAGGTTGGACTGACGAACGTGGTCTGTTGATCGCTGCTAAACCGCGTAAATTGGTTGTTCCACCAAACTTGATGTTCGTTGCTACCCGCTTGCTCGAAACAGAGTTACGCGTTGGCACGACTGACAATGACGTGAACGCAATCAAGACTATGGGTTCCATTCCTGAAGGTTATCGCGTCAATCACTTCTTGACCGACACCAACGGCTGGTTCCTCATGACTGATGTTCCTAATGGTTTGAAGCACTTCGTTCGTACCCCGCTGTCTAACAGCATGGATGGAGACTTTGATACCGGTAACGTACGTTACAAGAGCCGTGAGCGTTACAGCTTCGGTTGGAGTGACCCGTTGGGCATCTTTGGTAGTTCTGGCGCTTAGTAATAAAATTAAGCTCCTAGCGTTACTAAACCCCACTGGTCACGAGCTGGTGGGGTTTTTTTATACGCTCCTCATAATGTACTTTTCTATGGCAATTTGCACATAATACGATACATTTTTCTATTTCTTTAATAGCTTTTTTATACGCTCCATTGCTGGTAAGATTATAGACATGCCTGTTATCAGGATGTTTTTCTACATGATGAAAGTCTAGAGTCGCCGGATGGTTTTCACCACAATTTGCGCATTTTAAGGTGGATTTAAATAACGTCCATTTTTCTTTTGCAGCTCGTTTCCTATCTATATTTGCTTTTTTAAGCCTTGTTGCATTGGCTTGATAGTACGCAGTATGGTACGTTTTTTTAGTTTGGGGGTCTTTAGTTGTCATGTTTGGATAATACCCTATTTGCTTGACACTATAAAAAATAGCTGATATAAAGCTAGCAGGTCTAGGACTTTCTACTCATATCAGCCCACCTAGAGGGACGATGCACCGATGATATGGGGACTTGTGCATAAGGAGTTTTATCATGGCGTTTGCTACGCATCTTGGCCCTTGGCTATTGGGTACTGTTAGAAATACCACCGGAACTACTGTTGGAACGATTGAGAATCTAGGCGCTACTGTTGTAGCTCAAACCAAAAAAATCAACATGGTTGGACAAACATCTGCCGCCGCTATTCAGTGTTTTGTTTTGCCCGCGGGCGCACAGATTGTAGACTTTATCGTTGATACTGTAGTCACATTATCAGGCACTGTAACTGCTGCCGTAATGACTATTGGCGATGGCACAACTGCTAACCTGTTTTACCCTTCAACCACCATTCTTACTGCCGGTCGCCAAAGCCCAACGCTTACCGCAACCCAGTTAGCGGCATATTGCGGCGCAGCATCAACCGCATCACCAAATGGTATTGGTATTGGTTCAACAGACGTAATCGTATACGCAACTCCAACATTTACCACTGGCGCACCTAGCACTGCTGGTACTGTTCAAATTACTTGCCGTTACGTTGTTGCTAATTCAGATGGCTTACAGTTCCCAGCATCAGCTTAATTAATCTAGGGGGCTTCGGCCCCCATTAACACTTTAGGAGATTAATTATGTCTACTCAAACAGACGTTAGTTCGGCGCACGCAAGTGCTGCTGGTTCTTTGTTTGCTGGAAGAGCAAGATTAAAAGGGTTTTCTATAGCCCCAGTAGCTGCAACCGCCGCTACATTTGAATTTCGTGATGGTGGGTCAAGCGGAACCGTTTTATGCCAAATAGATATTGCATCACAAACAAACCCTGTTCCCTACTATTGCCAAATTCCGGGTGAAGGTATTTTATTTAAAACTTCGCTGCATTTAACAATTAGTGTTGGTTCTGTCACGGGAATCACAGTCTTTTACGGATAACACATGAATCAAGAAAAAGCCTTTGATCTGCATGGACGTAGAATATTTATAGCTCTACCTGCTTACGACTTTAAAGTATCAATAAAGATGGCTATTTCGTTAGTGCATTTTGGTCAGCAAGCATTGCAGCATGGTGTGGAAATTCAGATTGGTAGCATATGCGGGTGTTCAGTGGTATCCCGCGCTAGGAATTTATTAGCACAGGATTTTCTTGAGTCACAGTGTACGGACTTGTTGTTTATAGATTCAGATATTAATTTTGCGGCAGAAGATGTATTTAGGTTGTTGGCTTGGACTACGGACAAAGGCATTGCTGCCGGCGTCCCAACAGTTCGTAAAGCCGACAAAACATACATTGCCACGTTAGATGAAGATAGTGGTTCGCTAACCATGAACGCTATGGGATTAGTTAGAGCAAAGCGTGTAGCAACAGCATTTATGATGATTAAGCGTGAGGTGTTTGAAACCCTACGTGACAAGCATCCTGAGTGGGAATACAAAGATCAACGTGCAGGTAAGACGTTGTTTTCGTTCTTTGATTTCAAGTCAACGCCAGAAGGTTACATGGGTGAAGACTTCCTGTTCTGCGACCGTGCAAGAGAAGAAGGTTACGAAGTGTGGATTGACCCAACGATCAAACTAGGTCACATGGGCGTTCAAGAATACGAAGGTGATTTTGGTAACGATGTTCTTTATCCGATGTTTAAACCACAAGAACTTAAGGTGGCAAATGGCTAAGTCTCCAGCATGGACTCGCAAAGAAGGCAAGAACCCCAAAGGCGGTTTAAACGCCAAAGGTCGCGCCTCCTACAATGCAGCCAATCCGGGGAAGCCGGGATTAAAAGCTCCACAACCCGAAGGTGGCAGCCGCAAAACATCATTCTGTGCAAGGATGACCGGTATGAAGAAGAAACTGACGAGCGCGAAAACGGCAAACGATCCTAATTCACGGATTAATAAATCTCTACGTGCATGGAAGTGCTAAATGGAAACTCACGACGCAAAAGTAATGGCTGATGGTGCTGCTTTAACGGTAGGCGTAGGTAACATTATGCAGTGGTTACCGCCGGTTGTAACCCTTGCAAGTAGCATTGTGATACTGATTTATATGTCGGTTAGACTTTGGGAAACCGAAACTGTTAAAAATTTATTTAAACGGCAGAAAAGATAATGCCCTCCGTATCTAAAAAGCAACATAATTTTATGGCAGCGATTGCTAACAACCCATCGTTTGCTAAAAAAGCAGGGGTTCCTCAGTCTGTGGGGCAGGATTTTACTGCCGCTGACAGAGGGCGTAAGTTTACCCCTAGAGGTAATGCAAAGATTAATAATCCTGACACTAAACATGGAGCAATGGATATGCCAAACGCAAACTTAAAGAAGTTTTCTGGTATGAAACACGGCGGTAAAGTTAAACGCTATAACGGTGATGAAGGTAGCGACGTAGACTATGATAAAGACACCCGCGCAAGTAGTCAAAAAGTATATAGTAGCCGTGGGCAAGGTGAGGATGGTGAATTGTTAGACTACCAAAGACGACCCCAAGCAGATGTGGAAGAAAGTTCATCAATGGGTAGTAGAGGCGGTTCATCAGCAAAAACTAAAAGTACTCCTAGTTTTACACCCACTGTAAACAACGAACCCGTAAAACCTGTTGATGATAGAAACGAATTAAGGGCTAGGCCTAAAGAAGATAATACTAGCGCTGTTACAGGCTTAAATAAAAAATTAAGCACTCGTGCGGGTCGTGAGTTAACTGATGAGCAACGGGAAAGAAATACTGAACGTGTTGCCGATATTGGGCTTGCCGCGGCTACTATGGGTCGGCTTGGGTTAGGTAGGTTGATGGCTAAAGAAGCAGTTAAATCAGTGCCGCTAACGGTTGCGCAAGTTAGAACTATGCGTGGGGCGCAAGAAGCTAAAGAAGCCGCTAATAAAATTAAAGCTGCTAGACGAGCTAAAGAAGCCGCAAAAAACAAAGAGTTTGACGATTATGTTCGCGGTAAACCCGGCTCCGCAGGTGACAGAGATATAGGTTATAAACGTGGTGGTAAAATCACCAAAACTTTTAAAAAAGGCGGGAATGTCATGGAATCCAAAGCAATGGTAAAGAAAGAAGTTAACTTCTTTAAGAAGAAGGGCGCTCCTGCTTCGATGGTAAAGCATGAAGAAGCAGAAATGAAAGGCATGAAACACGGCGGTATGGCCAAGCGCTCTTCTAAAGATGTTGCCAAAGACCAGCAAAGCATGAGTCAAATGGCTACTTACGCTCGTGGTGGCGGCATTGAGTCACGTGGCAAAACCAAAGGCACGATGGTAATGAACATGGGTGGTAAAGTTGCTAAATATGCTCGTGGCGGCGGCATTGAGTCTCGCGGTAAGACACGCGGCACGATGTGTTAAATGCAACCCTCTCGCGGCATGGGGGCTATTGCCCCCTCTAAACTCCCCAAAACGACTAAAAAACGTGATGGCGATGAACCCGTTGAGCTGTATAAAACAGGTGGTGGGGTTAATGCTGCGGGGAATTATACTAAACCTAGTCTTCGTAAACGTATTGTTTCACAGGTTAAAGCAGCCGCAACACATGGTACAGGTGCTGGTCAATGGTCAGCCCGTAAAAGTCAACTAGTCGCTAAAAAATATAAAGCTGCTGGGGGTGGTTACCGTGACTGAGGTTATAAAAATTTGTACAGATTGTGGCGAATCAAAACTACTGTCAGATTTTCGCAGTAGAGGCGGTCAAATGGCGCATTTGTACAAAAGCCACTGTAACACTTGTTTATATAAAAGGCACAAAGGTTGGGTTGAAGATAATCAACATCGAATTGCTGGTTATCGGGAAAAAGACCCGTGGACATTAGCTAAAAGATGTAGTCGTCGAGGGATAACTCCAGAGCAGCTTGTTGAACGATATGAACGGCAAGAAAATTGTTGTGCAATTTGCAGGTCAGAGATTACTTTAGTTGATAGCGCAATAGATCACAACCATAATACCGGAGAGTTTCGCGGTGTGTTATGTAAGCAATGTAATCGTGCTTTAGGTATGTTTAAAGATAGCCCCTCAGTGCTACGTAATGCTTTAGAATACTTAGAAGCATTTGGGAACTATGAAAATGGCGCTTAAAGCACCACAACAATCCTTGAAGTCTTGGGGAGATCAAAAATGGCGCACCAAGTCTGGTAAGCCATCAAGTAAGACGGGAGAAAGGTATCTCCCGGAAGCAGCTATTAAAAGTCTTAGCTCTGCTGAGTATTCGGCAACAACTAAGGCAAAGCGGGTGGGCAAAGCAAAAGGTAAACAGTTTGTAGCGCAACCAAAAAGCATTGCAACAAAGACAGCGAGATTTAGATAATGGCTTATAAGACCACAGATACGACATCGTTTAACCTTGACCTTAATAACTTGGTCGAGGAAGCGTTCGAGCGTTGTGGTGCGGAACTGCGGTCTGGCTATGACATGCGGACTGCAAGGCGTTCGTTGAACCTACTCACTATGGAGTGGGCTAATCGTGGTATTAACCTGTGGACTATTGAGCAAGGCCAGCAAGTTTTAACCTACCAACAAATTGCCTATAACTTACCCGTTGATACTATTGATCTTCTTGACCACGTGATACGTACAGGCACGGGGCAGAACCAAACTGACATTAACATCACGCGTATTAGCGTTTCCACGTACGCTACTATCCCTAACAAAAATGCTGAAGGTAGACCTATTCAAGTATGGATTCAGCGTTTGACGGGGGCCACAAATTCAACAGGAACGGTTGTTTACCCTAAGATACATGTATGGCCTACCCCTGACAACAGCCAGACCTACACGTTTGTTTACTGGCGTTTAAGACGCATCCAAGATGCCGGTAATGGTATCAACGGGCAAGATATACCATTTAGATTTATGCCGTGTATGGTTGCAGGGTTAGCAAGTCATTTATCCATGAAGTTACCTAATGTTGACCCCAATAGAATTATGATGTTGAAGGCAGATTACGAGCAACAATTTCAGCTTGCAGCAGATGAAGATAGGGAAAAAGCCGCAATACGTTTTGTGCCTAGACAGCAATTTATAGGGTGATGTTATGCCAAATAGATTTGCTTCTGGAAAAAATGCGATTGCGGAGTGTGATCGGTGTGGATTTAGGTTTAAACTTAAGCAGTTAAAGACGTTAGTTATTAAAACAAAGAACGTGCCGATTAAGGTGTGTTCTGAATGTTGGGAACAAGATCATCCGCAGCTACAGTTAGGTATGTATCCGGTTGATGATCCGCAAGCAGTAAGAGAACCAAGACCGGATGTAAGTTACGTAACATCTGGTAACAGTGGGCTACAAATTAATCCTACTGGAACGGGGCCTCTGGCAAATGGAACGCCTGAAGGCGGTAGTCGTATATTTGAATGGGGTTGGAATCCGGTTGGTGGGTCTAGGGCAAATGATGATGGTTTAACACCAAACGTCTTAGCTCTAAGCATATCAATTGGAACTGTCACAGTAGCTGTTACTTAGGAGATATATAATGGATCGCAAAGTAGTTAAACAAATCGCTGATAAAGAAGTTAAAGTTCACGAGAAGAAACTGCACGGCATGAAAAAAGGCGGCATCACTTCAATGGACGCTAAAAAGTATGGGCGTAACGTAGCTCGTGCAATGAACCAGAAATCTGGAAGGGGTCGATAATGTCTAACGACAAATTTGAGTTTTTTAGTTGGAGCGATCAGCCTATTGGTAAATACAAGCAGCCAAAGCCCAATACTGAAGGCACGGGTGAGAACGGTTACCCACAGACCGATGTTAAAACTACGGGCGTTGAAACTCGTGGTAATGGCGCGGCTACCAAAGGCACCAAAGCATACGGCCCAATGGCTTAAGGATAGACCGTGAACTACAGTACGTTGTTTAAAGACATCAAGGGTTACCTTGAAAACGATTTTCCAGCGACAGCCTTTACGGATAGCGCAGGGACAGGCACGGCTACAATTACTAGCACAGAGCAGATAAACACTTTTATCACTCAAGCCGAACAACGTATATTCAACACGGTTCAATTCCCATCGTTGCGTAAAAACGTAACCGGAACGGTCACAACTAATAATAAGTATTTATCTGCCCCCGACGATTTTCTAGCTTCATATTCTTTAGCTGTTGTGGATGCTACTGGGGCATATAGTTTTTTACTTAACAAAGATGTTAACTTTATACGTGAAGCATACCCAACGCCTACGGATACCGGATTGCCACAGCATTATGCTTTGTTTGGGCCAAATTCCACGTATCCAACAGAATTGTCGTTTATTCTTGGTCCAACACCAGATGCAACCTATACGGTAGAATTGCACTACTTCTTCTACCCAGAGAGCATTACCACTGCTACAACAACTTGGCTAGGGGATAACTTTGACTCAGTGTTACTGTATGGATCATTAGTTGAAGGCTACACGTTTATGAAAGGTGAGCCTGACGTTATTGCTTTTTACGACAAGAAGTATCAGGATGCCTTAATGTTAGCCAAACGCTTGGGTGACGGACTTGAGCGCGGTGATGCTTATCGTGATGGTCAGGCAAAGGTTCCGGTGAACTAATATGGCATTCACTGGGAACTACACTTGCACGGTGTTTAAAACGGGTCTGTTAAGCGGAACCTATAACTTTAATACCGGCACATCAGATGTGTTTAAGATCGCGCTATACACAAACCTAGCCACTCTAAACGCATCTACTGCGGTGTATACAACTGATGGCGAAGTGTCTGCAACAGGGTATACTGCTGGGGGTAGCATATTAACGGTTACTCCAGTGCCTACGGTTGGCGCTTCTGGAACAACTGCATACATCTCGTTTTCTAATGTGTCTTGGACAATGGCTACTACAGCCAGAGGCGCGTTAATCTACAAATACGGTGGGACTAACCCAACTGTGTGTGTTTTAGACTTTGGTTCTGACAAGACATCTACAAATACATTTACCGTTCAGTTTCCTGCCGCGACTAACACATCAGCAATTATTAGACTTGCATAGGAGTTCAAATTGATTACGACAACTAAAGGTGATATGGACGAATCCTTGCTGGAGAAGCGCGAGGGGTCTATTGACAATGATAATGAAATGACTAATTGGGTTGAATATTGGTTAGATGGTGAGTTAGTTCACCGTTCGGTACATGTCACTCTTAAAAAAGTGCCATCTTTTGCGGGTGCTGAACTCGCTTCTATTGGGTAAAAGGAAATATTATGGCAAACACACAAAGTTTATGTACGTCGTTTATGTCTGAGTTAATGCTAGGTCAGCATCAGCTTGGTACGTCTACGATCGTATCCAGAGGCAGTTTAACGTCTCCAACCACCGATACGGTTAAGGCTGCGTTATATTTAACGTCGGCTACCATTGATGCTGCAACTACGGCTTACACAGTTACTGGTGAAGTTTCCGGAACGAACTATTCTGCGGGCGGTGTAACGGTAACGAATGCTACGGCTCCTACGTCAACCAACAGTTCTTCAACTGCGGGCGTGGCTTACTGGACTCCATCGGCTTCGATTACTTACACAACAGTAACGCTGACAACCGCGTTTGATACAGTCTTGCTTTATAACAGCACTCAGTCTAATAAGGCAATCTCTGTTCACACGTTTGGTTCACAGACTGTAACCGCAGGTACGTTTACATTAACTATGCCTTCCAACACCACTGCGGCTGCGTTATTACGTCTATCTACTACCTAAGAGTGAATCATGGCTCTAGGCTGGGGTAACAACGCGTGGGGCGACAATGGTTGGGGCGGCACTCTTAGTCTAACCGGCGTAGCAGGAGCCGGTAACGTAGGAACGGCGGTAGGCGATCGCACTATTGCTTTGACGGGTGTAGTAAGTAGCGGAGTTTTAGGAACAGTAATACCTAGCACCTCAGAAGCAGAAGATGGTGATGTAGCAACGGGAACAGTAGGAACAGTAGCACCAACATTGACGTTGGCTTTAACGGGAGTTGCAGGGTCTGGCGCTGTAGGAACGGTAACGCATAGCAAGACTGTAGATTTAACAGGCGATGCAGCAACAGGTGCGGTAGGCAGTGTTGCGTTAGGCACTAGAAGTTTACCGTTAACCGGTAATGTGGCAAGCGGTGAAGTAGGCTCGATAGTGCATGGTAAGGAGGTTGCAGTAACCGGAGTCGCAGCATCTGGTGCAGTCGGAACGGTTGTTCAAAGCAGAACCGTAGGTGTAACAGGTGTTGATGCAACAGGTATAGCCGCTCAAGTTATTGTTCCGTTGCCATCAAATCAAGCTGTTGGCGCAGTAGGTAGCGTTACATATGGTTTGACGATAGGGTTAACAGGAGTTGGTAGCACAGGTGCAGTAGGATCGGTTAGTTTAGCACCAAGAATATTTGGTTTGACAGGGGTAGCAGCAACAGGAAGCGTTGGGGATATAGTCGCAGTTTATTGGAAACCAATACCTGACGATACTAATGCAAACTGGCAGAATATCACTGGCGAACCTAGCACGGTGTGGAGTAATTTAGGAACAAATACGCCAGTAAATTGGCAAGAAGTTGAAACAGTTTAAAAGGAAAATAGCATGGCTTCTACTTACAGCACGAACCTAGCCTTAGAACTCATCGGAACCGGCGAACAGTCTGGAACATGGGGTGTAACCACCAACACTAACCTTGGCACGTTGCTAGAACAAGCCATCAGCGGTTATGTAACTCAAGCCATTACAGACGGCGCAGATACCACGATTACAATCCCTAACGGTGCTACCGGTGTAGCCCGTAATATATTTATTGAGATGACGGGTGCATTGACTGCAACTCGTAACTTGATTGTTCCTGCTAACAAGAAGCTCTACTTCATCTACAATAACACTACCGGTGGTTTTGCAGTAACGGTTAAGGTTTCAGGTCAGACCGGTGTATCTGTGCCAAACGGCAAGAAGGTTATCTTAGTCAGCAACGGCACTGATATTGTTAATGCTGAGAACTACATTGCGTCTTTGTCTGTAGGCGCTTTAACATCTGGGCGTGTTCCATACGCTGGAACTTCTGGTCTATTGCAAGACTCAGCCAACTTAACATTCAACGGCACAACATTAACTGCAAATACTATTGGTGCGTTTACCTTAAGTGGTACGATAGCAGGTGGTGGCAATCAGATTAATAACGTAATTATAGGAACTTCTACACCACTAGCAGGTTCATTTACTTCTATTACAGGCACTTCAATTACCGACTCAGGCTTAACATCTGGGCGCGTGACTTATGCCACCACAGGCGGGCTTTTAACTGACTCCGCTAACATGGCTTATAACGGAAATACTTTAACGCTTAAGTCAGACACAACTGTCCCAACTGTATCTATTCTTGGTAATTCAGCAACTCCTAATTTGCGGTTAGGTTCACAAGGCAATACTGCCGTATATTGGAATATTGGTAGAGAAAATATAACTACTGGTGATTTTCTATTTTCAAATCAAAGTAGTGAAAAAATGCGTATTACCACTGCTGGTGGCGTATTGCTAATTGGCACTTCTAGCGCCTCTGGTTCAAATCTTTTACAAGTTAATTCTGACGCATCTATATACGGTCTAACAGTCGGGCGTGGTGCGGGTGCTGTTGCAAGTAATACGGCGTTTGGAACAACTGCTTTAGCCTCAAATTCTACTGGCGATTTAGTAACTGCTGTTGGTTTTCAAACATTGTATTTTAATACTGCTAGAGGTCAAACTGCGATAGGTTATCAAGCATTAAAAGCAAACACTTCAGGAACAGATAATACTTCTGCCGGTCGTGAATCTATGCTTTCTAACACCACTGGCGCTAATAATACGGTTATTGGATCGCAGGCCCTCTTATCAAACACCACTGCATCTAACAACACGGCAGTGGGCTATCAGGCGGCTTATGCTAATACTACTGGCTCAAGTCTTACGGCGGTTGGAACGTCAGCACTTTACAATAACACAACTGGCGTTCAAAGCACTGCCGTTGGATACGCCGCTCTCCAAGGAAACACCACTGGTAATAACAATACAGCATTTGGTTATGTGGCGGGTAATGGCACTACAACTGGCTCGGCAAATTGTTTTATTGGTTCTGCGTCTGGGTATACAAACTCAACAGGCGCAACTAATACCGCCGTCGGAAACAATTCGCTTTCATCGAACACCACAGGTTCAAACAACGTAGCGGCTGGGTATCAATCATTAAATGCAAACACCACCGCATCTAACAACACTGCTGTGGGTTATCAGGCGGCTTACCTAAACACAACAGGCAAGGTAAACGCTTTTGGTTATTACGCCTTGTATAACAACAGCACTGGCGTAGCAAACTCTTCTTTTGGTGGTAATGATGGAACATCATCAGCCGCACTACAGACCAATACAACTGGAAGCTATAACTCGGCTTTTGGTGTAGGTGCATTAGCTGGCAACACCACCGCATCTAACAATACTGCTGTAGGGTATCAAGCGGGTTACACAGGAACAACTGCAACAGGTATAGTGGCTGTAGGCTACCAAGCATTAAACGGAAACACTGCTAGTTTTGTAACTGCGGTTGGTCAATCCGCACTTGCTGTCAATACAGGATTATTTAATGATGCGTTCGGTAACGGTGCATTAGGTGCTAATACTTCTGGCACAAATAACTCTGCTTTCGGTAGAGGCACACTTCCTGTAAACACGACTGGCGCTGGAAATGCTGGATTTGGCGCTACTGCGTTAAATTTAAACACAACTGGCAGTTACAATACCGCCATCGGAAACTCTGCTTTAAATGCAAACACCACTGGCGCAAGTAACGTAGCGGTTGGTAGCACTGATGGATATTATGGTAGCGCATTGAAATCCAACACTACTGGCGCTCAGAATGTAGCAGTTGGCAATGGCGCTTTAGCATCAAACACAACAGGTTCTGGAAACATAGCCATTGGCTTTCAATCTGGCTCATCGGTAACTACCGCTAGTGGCAATACATCAGTAGGTCTTTCTGCGCTTCAAGTAAATACTGCGGCTAACAACACGGCAGTCGGCTATCAGGCTGGGTATACAAACGTAACAGGAACTGCACAAACATTTCTTGGTTATCAAGCAGGATACTCAACAACAGGCGCAAGTAACACACATATAGGTTTTCAAGCTGGATACACCGCTAGCACAGGCACTAACAACACAACCGCTGGCAGTTACGCAGGGTATTCATTAACAACTGGCACTGGGAATACGTTTGTTGGCGGAAGTTTTAACTTTGGTTCAGGATACTATGTAACCACTGGTTCTAAAAATACCATACTTGGTTCATACAACGGCAACCAAGGCGGCTTAGACATCCGCACAGCATCTAACTACATTGTATTGAGTGATGGGGATGGGAATCCACGATTTGTTGTTGATAATTCAGAAAACTATTTCTTCTCATGCGTTACTTTTCCTAGCGCAAGTGTTTATGGACTTTCGTATATAACTTCTGGGGGAACAAATGGGTATTTGTCAAATAGCGTTAGTTCAACTGGAACGGCATCACATTTTATTTTTAGTAATGCTAACGGCACAGTAGGTTCAATTTCCAGCAATGGCTCGTTAACATCATATAACGTATCTTCTGACTATCGCTTAAAAAATACTATTGCGCCAATGACAGGTGCATTGGCAAAAGTGGCTTTACTAAAGCCCTGCACATACAAATGGAATATAGATAACTCTGATGGTGAAGGCTTTATTGCTCACGAACTTGCAGAAGTTGTGCCTCAATGTGTAACTGGAGAAAAAGATGCAGTAGACGAGGATGGAAAACCAAAATACCAAGGTATAGACACATCATTCTTAGTAGCAACACTTGTTTCCGCAATTCAAGAACTTAAAGCAGAAGTAGACGCACTTAAATCTCAACTTAACCAAGGAGCATAAAGATGGATATTGACCAACTAACCCCAGAGCAAATTGCACAACACTATGCGGCATCTTTGGACTCAGTGAATTTGATTAACGGAAGCCAGCCAGAAGGTATGTCAGATGACGATTGGGCAGACTGTCTGAAGCGGAATAAAGAGCATTTGTCTATTATGATTGCTAAAGACTTCTGGACTAATGAAGATTTGAAACCTTTACAAGACGCGGCAAAATGAACCTCCCTACCATCCCCGCAGATAAATTAGGGCATTTCTTCTATGGCTCTATCATCACATCTATTATAATGTGCATGACACATATCGTCTGGTTATCTTTGGGCGTGTGTGCCGCTGTAGCGTTTCTTAAAGAGTTTACTGATTGGCTTGCCAATTACAAGGCCCAGAAGCAGGGATTGCCACCTCCACACGGTGTCGAGTTAATGGATGCCGTAGCCACTATTGGCGGTGGAGTGGTGGTCATTTTATCTTACTTAATATAAAGAGGATTTATGATAAAGCTAGAACTCAGCATCGAAGAAGTTAACGGCATTCTAAACCTACTAGGTCAACAACCATTTGTGCAGGTGCAAGGCGTGATTATGAACATCCAAAGCCAAGCAGCTCCACAGGTTGCAGCCGCAGAGCAGACCGACAAGGCTGGCGGCACGGACTAGTATGGTTACCAAAGCCAATAGAGCAAGGCAGCCTCAGCCCCGCACACCGCGCAAGAAGTCAGTTATCAAGACTGAATCTAGCTATTTAGACAAGGCAATTGAACTCATCAAATGGGTTGATACGCCGTTTAAATTGTTTGGGGTTGTTGTCTTAACCATCCTCTTTGGCTTTGGTTATTTTGCTTGGGATTCTAGACAAGTCATTCTTAATACTATAACAAGCCAAGAGAAACTGCCTCAGCTTAAAGAACGCGACATTATGGTTCCTATAGCAGAATCCATGCAAAAAGATTTAGAGGCAGTAACGCTAGTAGTTCACAAAGTGAATTTAGTGACTAACAGTAGAACAACAATGTTTGCATTGTCTGAAAAGGGTTTAGATAAGAGTTTAGATGGGTTGGTATCTAGTCTTTTTAGCGGTGACCCTTCTCGTAATAGTGCTGTAATTCAGATGCTTGCTGGAGAAGTTGCTTGCAATACTTTAATTGTATCTGGCAGGTCTAGTGAGTGGGAATCTAAGCAAGGCGCGACGTTTGTGTGTCGCGGTTCAATACCGCCTCCAGTTGGTGAGTTTGCAGGGTATATAGCGGTAGGGTTCAAGAAAGAACCACAAGACCTAACAGCCGTTAAAACACGTATTAACTTGGCATCAACAGAACTGGCTAAATGAAATGGTTTTTAATCATACCTATAACAACCTGTTGCCTTTTCATAGCGTGGGCTGACAGTAAGTGCAGTCTTGCAAATTTTAAATACATAGCACTAGCTACACATAACCCAGAACAAAGGGCAAGACTGACATTAGATTGGCTTAGAAAGAATGGAGCAGGATGTAACAAGTCTCAGTTAATGTTGATTAAAGAAAATGAAGCGGCGGTTTTAGGCACTGCGGATAATTTAGAGTTTCGAGCTTTACTGGATGAATTTTTAGAGGGCAAATGATATGTTTGGATTAGACGCATTACTAGGCATTGGTGGCAAACTAATAGACAAGCTCATTCCCGATCCAGAAGCTAAGGCTAAGGCACAGCTAGAACTTGCTCAGATGGCGCAGAATGGTGACTTGCAGAAGATGGCTAATGACACCAAGTTATACGAAGTAGAGCAGACAAACCTCACAGACCGCCTCAAAGCTGACATGGGGTCAGACTCTTGGCTGAGTAAAAACATACGCCCGATGACGTTGATAGCCATCATTACAGGGTATTTTATATTCGCTATGATGAGTGCGTTTGATCTGGATACCAACGAGCGCTACGTGGAGTTGCTAGGGCAGTGGGGTATGCTCATTATGTCGTTCTACTTTGGCGGGCGCACACTAGAAAAGATCATTGATATGAAGGGCAAGCAATGAAAGAAAACTGGGATAAAGCATTTGAACTAGTCATTGCTCATGAAGGTGGGTTTACTAATGACGAGCGTGATCCGGGCAATAAGTTACCCGATGGGCGTAAAGGTTGCACGATGTGGGGCTGCACTCAGGCTAATTGGGAAGCGCACATTGGCAAGAAAGTCACGCAGGATGACATGAAGGCTCTAAAGAAAGAAGATGTTAAGCCTTTGTATAAGAAGAACTATTGGGATGCTGTCTGTGGAGATCAGCTACCTGCCGGAACTGACTACGCGGCGTTTGACTTTGCTATTAACGCTGGGCCACGAGCATCTGTAAAGTTACTTCAAAAGGCTGTAGGTGCGGTAGCCGATGGTGCAATGGGGCCAGCTACAATGAGAGCAATTAACTCCGTGCCACCGCTAGAGTTGCTACCTAAGTTTAGTAAAGCCAAAGAAGATTTCTATAGATCGTTATCTACGTTTGTTACGTATGGTAAGGGTTGGTTAAAGCGCGTTGCAGATGTCGAAGCTAAAGCAGTTACTATGGTTGCCTAATCATGCCATTACAGAAGCTACAGTTTAAAGCAGGGGTCAACAGAGAATCTACCAATTACGCTAATGAAGGCGGTTGGTGGGAGTCTGAGAAGGTGCGCTTTCGTTCAGGATTCCCGCAAAAGATCGGTGGATGGACAAGCATATCTGACCCTAGAACGTATACCTTTAAAGGTGTAGCGCGTAACCTGTGGGTGTGGGTAACTCTGGCTTTCCAGAACCTAATGGCGCTAGGAACTAACCAAAAGTTCTACGTTGAAAATGGCGGGTTTTACCATGACATTACTCCGCTAACAGCAGCATCTCCTGTAACGCTTGGTGCAAACCCAATCGCTACTACCTCCGGTTCTTTGTTAGTCACTATAACGGCAACAGCCCACAACACGAATGAAGGCACATGGGTAACATTCTCAGGTGCTACTGCCGTAGGCGGCATAACAATCAGCGGCGAATACGAGATCGTTACTATCCCAGACGGTAACTCTTTCACCATTGTTCACTCAACTGCTGCATCTTCAACGGCTACAGGCGGCGGGTCTGCTGTGGTTGCTAACTATCAAATCAATGCAGGTAACTCTGTGTACACAACCGGCACAGGTTGGGGTGCTGGAACATGGGGTAGAGGCGGGTGGGGTTCAGCGGCTACAGTAACTGTTGGTTCTCAGTTACGGCTGTGGTCTATGGACAACTTTGGGGAAGACTTGCTGTTTGCCCCTCGTGGTGGCGCTTTATACTATTGGGAAGCAGATACAACTACATGGTTACGCGCTTTAGAGCTTGCCTCTGTAGCAACAACAAATGGCTATGATGGCACGTTTGTGCCTAACACGGTGCTACAGATTGTTGCCTCTGATGCGCAACGATTTACAATTGTGATGGGGTCTAATCCGTACGATCCAACTAATTCTGAAACAGTGTTTAACCCAATGTTAGTTCGTTGGTCAGATCAAGAGAATCCTTACCAATGGATTCCGGCGGTTACCAATCAGTCTGGTGAATACGCGCTGACGGGCGGGTCAACCATTGTAGCGGCTCGTAACGGTCGTCAAGAGATTTTAATCTGGACAGATGCTTCGCTGTATTCAATGCAGTATCTAGGGCCACCGTATGTTTGGGGCTTTAATTTATTAATGGATAACATATCTGTTATATCGCCTAACTCCATGATTGTGGTTAATACAGTTGCTTATTGGATGGGTGTAGATAAGTTCTATATGTATTCTGGTCGGGTGCAAACACTATCCTGCACGTTGCGGCAGTTTGTATTTAATAACTTAAACCAAGACCAAGCGTATCAAGTTGTGTGCGGTGCAAACGAAGCATGGAACGAAGTATGGTGGTTCTACCCATCTCTTGGAAGCAACGTCAATGATAGCTACGTAATCTACAACTACTTAGAAGACACATGGTATTACGGCACAATGAACCGCACGGCTTGGCTAGACAGCCCGTTACGTAGTTTCCCAATGGGGTCGTTTAGCGTTCAAAACTCGTATCTTGGCGTAGCTCTAACGGCTGCGGCAACACAGATTAACCTTATAGATGGCACTTCATATCCCTCTGCTGGAACGGTAACTATTGATTCTGAGGACATTACCTATACTGGGGTATCCAATAACGCTTTAACTGGATGTATTAGAGGTGTTAACAGCACAACGGCGGCTACCCACGTTCAGTATTCATCGGTTCTCTACAAGCCATATAACCAAGTGATGTATCACGAAAACGGGATTGATGACAACTCAGGCGCTACACCGGTTGCTATTGATGCGTATATACAATCTTCGGACTTTGACATTGGCGACGGGCATAACTTCGGGTTTGTGTGGCGTATGATTCCTGACGTTACGTTCTCAGGGTCTACCGCTACATCGCCTCAGTTAATGATTGTTGTTAAGCCGAGACAAGCCTCTGGTGCTGCTTATGGCGCTCCTGACCCTAACGCTGTTATCAATACCGTAGCCTACCCAGTAGAACAATACACAGAACAGGTGTACACAAGGATTCGCGGCAGACAAATGGCGTTTAAGATTGAGTCCGATACCGTTGGCGTGACTTGGCAGTTAGGTGCTACGCGTATAGATGTTCGTCCTGACGGGAGGAGGTAAATAGTGACTCCGGCAAAAACCGGCGCGTTAGTTTCGCCAAAGGCTCCCAATTTACAGATTGCGCCAACGGCTTACGCGTCTCTATATCAAGATCAGTTTAACAATGCTTTACGTATTTATTTTAATCAGCTAGACAGTTTTACACAGAGTTTAGTTATTCCAATCTCTGGAAACTCAGCATCTCGCCCTACTACAGATTTACAGATTGGGCAGTTTTACTACGATACATCTTTAAATAAACCTATTTGGTGGAACGGAACTTTCTGGAAAGATGCCGATGGAACAACTCAAATTTCCGCAGCATTAACAAGTACATCCGCTTCTGGCAACGTAGGCACTGTTGTATGATAACATTGAAGAAAATTTGGAGTCTACTATGAACGCCAACCCCCCAGCCCAACAACGCCCAATAGCCCAAGGTATTGCCTCTTTGGGACGTGGCAAAGACACTATGCTTGTTCACATGACCCCCGGAGAAGTGCAGGGTCTGCAAAAACTTGCTATGGCGCATGGCGGCTCGTTGACCATTAATCCACATACTGGATTACCAGAAGCTGGGTTTTTAAGCGCGATTTTACCTATGGTAGCGGGTGCATTATTAGCCCCAATGACTGGTGGTTTATCCGCTGCCTTACTTGTTGGCGGTGCTACTGGATTGGCTACAGGTAGCGTTAAAAAAGGCTTAATGGCAGGTATGGGCGCGTTTGGTGGCGCAGGTATTGGTGAAGGTCTTGCCGCTGCCGGTGCTAGTACTGTGCCCGCCGCAGGTGCAGGTACGGTTCCTGCCGCCGCCCCGCTTACTGCTACCGCAGGTACTCCAATAGCAGCCAATCCAAGTCTTGTTGCGCCCGCCGCTGGTGCTAGTGCCAATACTGCTGCAAACACGGGTTCACAGATGTTGGGTTCTGGGATGCAAAACTATTCGGGGTTTGCCCCGGGAGGAGGAAGTGTAACGGGGGCAGCAAATTATTCAGGGCAAGGCATAGCAAGTCAAGGTTTACAAGCTGGAATGTCTCCAGCTCAAATGGCTACTCAAGCACAAAATCTTGGACAGCCGTTGTCTACTAGCGCTATCAATGCAACCCCCGCCGATCGTTTTGTCGGTCCGGGGCTTACCCAACAATCCGTATTTTCTCCTCCCGCTCCCGGTCCAACGGCAGCGCCTGTCCCTACCCCACCACCATCTGCGGCTAGCAACATGGGACGGGGAATTAAAAACTTAGCCACAGGGCAAGAAGGTGCGTGGAGTAAGTTCTATGGGCAAGCAGGATCACCGGCAGGAACAGTTAACGGTGTGGCGGTTCCCGAAGTTGCAAAAACAGGTATTGGTGGTGGTATGGGGCTATTAAAGTCCGGTACGGCGGCAACCTTACCTATCCTTGCGGAAACAAACAAACCAAAACCTATTCCCCAAGAGCCGCCACCTGATTACTACAACACCACTTATTCACCCGGTGAACGTAATCCACGTTTTGGAGAAGCCGGTGAACCATACTACATTAACCAAGGGTATACCCCGGGGGCCATTAGCAAAATTGCTAACATCGCTGGTGGGGGGTTACTTGCGTTTAGTGGTAAGTCGGGAAGTTATGTTCCAGAATCTGCTACTGCCGCGCGCACTTTAAAGGGTATGTATAGTGGGGAAGATGATAGCGATAAACCTGTTATCCCCGTGTTTGATAAAGAAACTCCTGATTTTGAAGGGTACGCAACTGCGCCATCATTAGATAAAGCCCTTGATAAATTATCGGATAAACAAATTGCTGCGCTTGCCAAAAAATCAAAAAACCCAATTTTACGTGGTGCGGCGGCTAGTAAAGATTTAGCTAGTCGAGGTTCAGGATCAGGTATCTACGAATCAGACCCAGAGGATTACTACAAAGCTGCGTCGGGTGGGTCTATTGGGTACGAGGAAGGTGGCGATGTAAAGCCTGAAGATCAACAACCTCGTCAAAACCCGTTTGCTATGCGGCAAGGTCAAGGCTCAACACAACCCGCTTACCAAAGTCCGTTTGCCATTCAACAAAACCGACCAGACCCTACAGAAAATGCTCGGTATATGACTAACTTAAATAAGTCATTACAAGGCGCCCCTGCGCAACAATACTCTGCACCAAGCTTTACAAGCCAAGGAGTTCTTCCGGGGGATGGAACAAGCAGCAACGGAACCCCTTTTCCTGATGTTCCGGCATTCGCGTTTAATCCATCAAGGCCTATTGCGCCGGTAGCCCCTGTAGCGCAGCCCGCAACCCAGCCTGTAGCACAGCCTAGTCCGGGGCTTCCTTCTATTGGGCAACCAGCGCCACAACCACCAACTCAACCTACAGTTCAACCAACAACGCCTAGCTATTTCCCCGGATTTGATGAGTTTAAGTCTACCTATACACCGCCCCCACCTCCGCCAAAAGGTGAAATACAACAAATTCACGTAAATGAAGACGATAGTTATTTTCAAGACGAAGCTGGTCAGAAGTTTAATCGTGAACTAGTAGGACAGTCTGGTGACGATAGGAACTATGAATACACACCTGTAAATTACACGCCACCAGAAGAGGCGTATCAAAAACTTATAGATGAAAGAATGGCTAATCCACCGGTACAGCAACCAACATATACGCCGCCTACATATACACCGCCAACGCAACCAACATCACAGCCTTCAGATGGAGGCATGGTTACGGACGAGTACGGCAATACCTATTATGAACCTGCACCGCCACCACCGCCACCGCCACCACCACCAACTGCGGACGGCACACCTACTGCGGATGTAATGCCACGTTCAACTGACTCAGATGCGCCCGGCACACCTATTGGCGGCATAGCTTCGTTGGTGCCTCCTGATTCAGCACCTATGGGCGGTGATCTGCGTGGGATGGTGCAACCGTCAATTCCCCAACCTCAAACTCCACCTCCACCTCCACCTCCTCCTGCGCCAGAAGTGCCAACATACCAAGGCAATCAGGTTTACACCAATGAAGATGGTCATCAGGTTTATAGAGATTCCGAAGATGGAAGGGAGCGGCGCGTCCCAGATGAGCATCCTTCTGACAGAGCGGGCGGCCCTATCAAAGCTAAGAAATACGCTATGGGTGGGATTGCCACACTGCCAACTTACGCTGCCGGTGGTAAACTGCTCAATGGTGATGGCGATGGGATGTCTGACTCTATCCCTGCTGTAATTAATGGGCCAAGACCACAACGCGCTGCGCTTGCCGATGGTGAGTTTGTAATACCGGCGGATGTGGTGTCGCACTTAGGTAACGGTTCTACCAAAGCAGGTGCTAAACGTCTGTACCAGATGATGGATAAGGTGCGTATGGCACGGGTAGGCACTAAGAAACAAGGTAAGCAAATTAACCCAAGTAAATTTATGCCCGCATGAAAATAGAATACGTACCTTTAGAATGGGTTAATTACACATGGGATAAAGTTTCTGATTTTATTGAAGCTACTATACTTCATTCCAAAGGAGATTTTACGTTAGACCAAGTAAGGGCTAAAGTAACTGATGGTGATTGGAAGTTGCTAGTTGCCGTTGAAGATAATGAAATTTGTGGGGCCGCAACGGTTAGTTTTTTTAACCGCCCATTAGATAGAGTTGCGCTTGTTACAACAATTGGTGGAAGGTTGATTACAAATTATGAAACTTTTGAGCAGTTGCAGCAGTTTGCTAGGGCTAATGGGGCTACTAAATTAGAAAGCGCGGCTAGAGAATCAGTCGCACGTATGTTAAAGAAATACGGGTTTGTCGAAAAATACCGAACTATAGAGGTTAAATTATGAGTATCTCACGTAGACAATTAGAAACACTGGGCGAACCGTTTGGTGAATCTGCTACCCAACAAAAACTTGGTGGGGGTTACATTTGTGGTGGCGGCGATTCAGCCCCGTCAACCCCTGATAAAACTACAACTACAACTTCAACTATCCCGGATTGGGCAAAACCTTACGCGCAAAAAGCTATGGGGCAAGCTTCCGCGCTAACCGATATTAGCCAAAACCCATTTCAAACTTACGGTGGGCAGCAGATCGCGGGCTTTAACCCAATGCAACAACAAGCGTTTGGCAATGTCCAACAAATGACTGCTTCTCCTGCCACTGGCGCGGGTATGGACATTTCAGCTAACGTCGCTAACCAAGCACAGCAATACGGGCAATATCAACCACAGAACTTTGGCAATCAGTTTCAAGGCGCAGGGTTTCGCCCTATGGGGATTCAAGACTACGGGAATGTCCAGAATCCATCGTTACAAAACTTTCAAATGGGGCCAGCACAAAATGTTAGCGGGTCAAATCTCCAGAACTACCAGATGGGGCCAGCAAGTAACGTAGCATCTAAAGACTTTACCGATCCTAATACCGCGTCACAATACATGAACCCATACACCCAAAACGTGGTGGATGTTCAACAACGCGAAGCACAGAGAGCCGCTGATGTTGCTAAGACAAGTCGTAACGCCCAAGCTGTAGGCGCGGGTGCTTTTGGCGGTTCACGTCAAGCTATTATGGATGCGGAAGCTGCGCGTAACTTAGCTACACAGAAGGGCGACATTCAGGCTCAAGGTCTTAACACCGCTTATAACCAAGCACAGCAAGCGTTTCAATCAGATCAAGCTCGTGCACTACAAGCACAGCAAGCCAATCAACAGGCAGGTCTTACCGTTGGGCAGCAGAACCTTGGCGCTAACCTACAGACACAGCAATTGGGTGCGGGTCAAAACCTACAAGCCCAGTTAGCTAATCAACAAGCAGGGTTAACTACGGGTCAGCAAAACTTACAATCAATGCTTGGCGTTCAACAATTAGGCGCGGGTCAAAACCTGCAAGCGCAGCTAGCTAATCAACAAGCAGGACTTCAAGCGCAAGGTCAAGGGTTACAACAGAACTTGGCAGGCAATGCACAGGCAATGCAGAACGCTCAACTTAACGCGCAGTATGGGTTGGCAGGACAACAAGCGAGTGAACAGTCTCGGCAGTTTGGGTCTAACCTAGGGCTTCAAGGGCTGCAACAACAGTTAGCGGCGGGCAATCAGCTAGGTAACCTTGGGCAGATGGACTACGCTCAAAACATGGGTATTAACGCTGCACAGCAACAAGCCGGTGCACAACAGCAAGCATTGCAACAGCAACAGCTAACTCAGCGTTATAATGACTTCTTAAATCAACAGCGTTACCCATACCAACAGCTTGGTTTCATGTCTGACATACTACGCGGCACACCATCTACGGGATCAACCCAGACAATGTATCAAGCACAACCCCCGTTATCAAATCAACTTGCGGGTCTGGCTACAGCAGGGTTAGGTGGGCTGTCTTATGGCTACGGCGCTCAGATGGCTAAATAGAGGAATAGAACATGGCACTTAATCAAAGCAGTGGGATTGCAGATAACACATACCTAGGTAAGTTAGCCGAGCAAATTGCGGCTATGGAGATGAAACACGTAAAAAGTGGCGGTAAGCCGGGTGAGATTCTCAATCGCTATAAAACAAATCCCCCAGAAGGGCTTAAGCAAGCTCGGCTAGCTGCGTTTATTGCGGATGGCATCTTAAAGGATGAGCAAAAGTCTTCACAAAATGATAGTGCTATTAAAAACTACAACCCTAACGAGCCTACTGTATTAGACAAAATGCAGAGTCAAGAAGGTATTAGTGCATTACCTATCCGGTCAGACATGTATTCTCCAGAAGTCTACGACAAAGGTGGTATTGGCAACATGCCTGAAGAAGAACCTATCCAAGCGGCAAGTGGTGGGTTACTCGCGTTTAATGGCGAAGAAGAAAGTTTAGTTCCCCCAGTAAAAACGCAAGACCCAGTAGAAACACAAGCCCCAGTAGATGCACAAGGTCTTGCTTCTTTAGTATCATCTGCTAACCCCGCAGAAATTCCGCTTAGTGAAGAAGAAAAAGCGGTGTTAGACCGAGCCAATGCGCCGTTTGAGCCTGTTAAACCCGCGGGGGATATGTTTGCTAAAGCACCTTCTGCAACTAGGACTGATGCAGGTGAAGCTGCACCTCCTGAAGTTAAATACAATTACGGTTTGTTAATCCCGGGGGGTCAGCTTACAAGCGACTATGGAAAACGCAAAAGCCCTATAACCGGCAAAGAGGAAGATCATTTTGCTTTAGATGTAGGGGCAGCAGGCAACAAAATAGGTACGCCCGTTAGTAGTTTGACCGCGGGAACAGTTACCTATGCCGGTGAAAAAGGAACCGCTGGCAATCATGTTGAAGTATTAAACGCTGATGGAACAGTTACTAGTTATTCGCACCTTAACCATATAAATGTAAAAAAAGGGGACGCTATAGAAGCTGGTGTACCGCTTGGTGGTATGGGGAAAACAGGTAGGACTACTGCGCCTCACGTACATGTCGCCTATAAAAGCGCGGATGGAAAACCGCTTGACGCTAAGTCTTTGTTTGTAGAAAGACAAAAACCTACTGTGGTTGCAGATGCACCTACTGATACTATGACTGATACTCCTCCTGCCGCGGCTGGAAGTATGGGCGCACCCCCTCCTTCTTTTATGGGTGGACAAAAAAGGTTTGATGAAGCAGGTAAACCAATAGCAGGAGTAGCTTCACTGCCAGCAAAACCTACCCCCCACCAAGCGTTTACTTTTGATGCTGTGGACAAAATAGCCGTGCTAGAAGGTAACCCAGACATACTTAAAAACGCAGGGCGGGTAAACGGTGACCCTACACGTGGGGTTAACATGGGGCCATACCAACTTAACTCTACTGGTGCGTTAAAAACTTGGCAAAAAGAATACGGTGAAAAGTTTGGTGTAACCGCAGACCCCGTAAAAGATTACGCTGAGTTTAAAAAACAAGTAGCCGCCGCTTCTGCAAATGATCCAACAGGGTTTTTAGATTCTCAACGTAATATAGCTGCACGAACTGTAACTGATACCCAACGTAGGCTTCCCGGACTAGGGCTTCCCCCAGAAATTGCTAATGACCGTGGGGTCATCTTATACTTTGCCGATGGTGCGCATCAACTAGGTAGCGGGCTTGCCTATGGTAAAAACAGAACCGCCGCTATTCAACAAGCATGGAAAGATTCAAACGGTGATAAAAGCACGTTTCTCGCCAACGTCAGTAAGTATGATAAAGACAACATACCAAAATATTTTCCGGACACAAAGCACACGGTAGGATTGGCAAATCGTATAGATAACCGTACTATGACCGCGCTTGACTCCAAAACATTTAGGCAACAGGCTAAAGACTTAGTGCAACAAGGGCAAGAAGTGGCAACAGGCATTGCAAATCAAGCTAGACCCTATATTAATAAAGGGCTTAGTGCGCTTGGTGTAACTCCTTTAGCAAATGCTAAACCCCCCGAACCTACTCCTGAACAAGAAGCAGCCAAGTTAAAAGACCAACGAGTAGCCGCGCAAACTAAAGAACAACGGGCAATAGAAGCTAAGAACCCTGAAAAGTTTGGGGATAAAACACCTAAAGTAGATGACGCTCAGTTAGTTGAAGTTGCTAAGACTAAAGCCGCTAATGCGCCAACTGAAGAGGAAAGAGCGTTCTATCGTAACTTGGGTCTAGCCCTTATGGGTACGGGTGCAGGTATGATGAAGAGCAAAGCTCGTACGCTTCTCGGTGCGGCAGGTGAAGGCTTAGAGAAAGGCGTTGAATCCTTTACTGCGGGTATTAGCAAAGAAGAAGATCGTAAACTTAAGCAAGCTACTAACGCTGAAACTGCTAGGGCACATCGGGAAACCGCGGCACAAAGGCGTTTTGATACTGCTCAAAAAATGTTAGCCGCCGATTTAAAACGTCGACTTCCTGACCTTAGTGATGCTGATGCTACTAATCAAAGTTACCGACAACTAATACAAAATACTTCACCCGCCGATAGACAGTTGTTAGGGATGTCTCCAGAGTGGGTAGCCCAACAGCTTGGTGCCGGTGCAGCGCCAACTGCTGCAAAATTACCTCCCGGTTTTGGTAAAGCTAAAGTAATTAAATCCGAAGGTTAAAAATGCCTATATACGAAATTGAAGCCCCCAACGGCAAAACCTATCAAATTGAAGGACCTGAAGGGGCAAGTTCGGAAGATGTAGCTCGTGCGGTTTTAGCAACCGCTCCAGAATCTGGGGTTGTGCCTACAATCAAAGGGCAGGCCAAAGAATTTGTGAAAGGAATTGCGCCCGGTGCAGTAGGACTTCTTGAAAGCGCCGCGATTGGTGCATCTTCTTTGCTTCCTGAAGACATGGAACAGACTGCGCGTGGGTATATCTCACGAACCGCAGAAGCTGCAAAGAAACCTTTTGCCCCCGCATTAGGCTATGAAGATACAGTCGCACGAAAATTAGGCGAAGGGGTTGGATCAACTGCCCCGTTCTTTTTGCCGGGAGGTGCGGCGGCTAGAGTTTTATTAGGCACAGGCGCAGGGGCTGGTGAAGCCCGCGTTCGCGCGGAACAAGAAAGTGCTACTGGAGAAGAGCGGGGTGCCGCTACCGCTTTAGGTGCTCCTGTTGGTATCCTTGATATGTTAGCCCCGGGCTTTGGGCATACAATTAGTAACATCGTGGGTCGCGCGTTGGTGCGGGGTGGTGTAGAAGGTGCGACAGAAGCGGCTCAACAAATAGCCCAGAACCTTATTGCCAAGGGCCTTTACAAACCTGAGCAGGGTGCTTTAACAGGTTCGGGTGAAGAAGGTGCGTACGGTGCAGGTGTTGGTACGCTTACAAGTCTTATTGTTGACGCGGTTGTTGGTCGTCGTGGTGGCGGTGCAGGTAAAACTACGGGTGGTAAATACGAAGCAATACCCCCAACTGAACCTACAACCCCACCCACAGCACCACTACAGTTAACTAACCAAGAACCGTTTACGCCTGTTACCTTACCTGATGGGTCAGTTGCAACCACACAAGAACAATTAGATGAATACAACGCATCTGTTGAACCAAAGCAATTAACCAAGCAAGAACCGTTTACGCCTGTTACCTTACCTGATGGGTCAGTTGCAACTACGCAAGCGCAAGTAGACGCTTACAACGATAGTAACCTTACAACTACACCCGAGCCAAAACGTAAAATTGCAAAGGCTAAGTTAGAAGGTCGTGATGAAGCATCGGTTGCTACAGCAATAACCCCGGAAGAATTACTTAGCCAACCAAAACGTAAGATTGCAAAGATAGAACCCCCTAAACCCGCGTCTGAAGGATTGCCAACATACACCCCGTTTGAAAATCGTAATGACGTAGTAGCAACCTTTCGCACTGGGCGTGGGTCTACCTATGGTCTGTATGACGACAACTCAACACAACGTAATCGCAGTGGGGAAAACCATAAAGACACTACCAAAGGATTGCAACCGAAGTCGCGTAAAACAATCTTTATGGATACCGACAGTGTTAATTCCGTTGCAGGCGTATTTCAAAACCCTGAACTTCCTACAGCGTTAGTACCTGATGGTAACGGAACCGCTAGTCTTATAGCTTCTCAAAATCATTATGGGTTTAAGCAAGGGCAGGTGTTAGCTAAGGTCCCGTATACAACTGAACCGAAAAAGGGATTACATCCTGTAGAAATTTTTAATGAGCAAAGTCCGTTAAACGATGCCGGTGAAGGTATACATTTTGGAAATAAGATAACTGAAGTAAACCAAGCGGGAGGCAAAGATGCCAAACCTAGAACTATTGCAAAGGCTAAATCAACAGGACCTGCAAGCGGCGCTGTCGTGCCTTTATCATCAGACACCACCGATCAATCCACCACTACTCCTACTAAGGGAGCCGGAGTGGGAACTACTGGGGAACCTATTGTTGAACTTGATGGAGGAGAAGAAAAGAAGTCAAGTGCACTAACCGATAAGCAACAAATCCTACAAACCGAAATGCAGACTAAGGTTGATGACCTTGTTAATAAAGGAAAAACTAATGCCCCTAAAACCACCCAAACCGAGCCGCCTAAAACGTCAACAGAAGAAGAACCCGCCACCTCAGTAACGCAACAAGTTCAACCTAACAAACTTGCTAACACTAAAGCGGAACTCGATAAGATACCGTATAAGCCTAACGCTACTCCAGAAGAACGCGCACAGGTTGATGCTACCCGCCGTTATGTAAGTCACTATGGGGACATGCGCACTGCCCTTAGTGCGTTAGCTTATGACACTGTAGAAAACGTACCTGCTGGTGGGTTCAAAGTAATTAAGTCTACGGGCGCAATCGAAGAGCAAGGTAGTGGCAGGGAGTATGAAGGTCAAGGCGGTGTACACGCGCGGGCTTTTGCTGACTACGCAAAAACTAATGCTACACCCCAAGAGAAAAAACACTACGAACGTGAGACACGGCGCTTTGAGCAATACAAAAAAGGAAGTGAAGCTGAACGGCGTAAAACTGAAGCCTTAGAAGAAGCTAAGGCTAAAGAAAAAACTGTTGTTAAAGAAAATAGAAAAGCAAGGCGCGCAATCAATAAGGCCGCGCTGCAAACTACGGTTACCAAACCTGAAGAAGCTGTTGCAGAAACTAAAACTGCTGAAGAAATAAATGACGCAAAACTTCAAGCCGAACTTCAAGCCGAGTTAGAAGAAGAGCAAGCTTTATTAGCAAAAGAAGAAAAGAAAGAGAAGAAAGTAGTAAAAGGAAAAATTAAAAGCACAGAAGGAGAATTTGCGGATATTTCAACTGCAGCGCAAAAGAAACTAGTAAACGAACTTAAAGAAGAATTTGATAACGCTGTAGACGACGCAATAGATGAGTATGTTGGTTCACGCCGTTATTCGCAAACCGAGACAGCCGGCAAGGGCACAGGCAATACCGTTGATAATGTGCGGAAGGCAACTAAGAAATGGTTTAGGTTTGATGAAGGTTTTAACCGTCTAGTAACTATTGTGCAGGATGTATCTGACCTACCGTTCACAGCGCGCCCAACCGCTAAGGGTGTTGCTTACAAAGGGCGGGTTTACTTAGTTGCAAACAACATTAAATTTGGTAACGAACTTGGTGTGCTACTGCACGAGTTGGGTGCGCATGTTGGGTTTGACCTTGCGTTGAAATCAGGCGAACGTGAATACCTTGCTAACACAGTCCGTAAATGGGCTAAAGGAAGTGATCTAAAAGGTAAAGCCGCACAAACTGCGCTAGCCAAGGGTGGTAGCGTAGATGATGAGATCATTGCCTATATGGTTGAGGAGTTAGTCAATCGAGGTGTTACACCACAAAGTTACCGCCCAGAGAATACTTGGCTACGTAGAATTTACGCCGCACTAAAATCGGCATTAAGTAAGATTGGTTTCCGTAAAGATTTAACCGAACAAGACCTTGTTAACGCCGCCTTTGGTGCTGCACACATTGCAATCAAAACGCCTGTGGTTGAGTTCAATGATGAGATTAGGGAGACTAATACTAAGAAAACCGATTGGGCAAAGCTAACCAAATACAAAATCCTTGAGGTTGGCATTGGCATGGACGATATTGAACTTTCTGATGCTAGACCTATTGGTGCGTTTGGTCCTGTAACCAATGCGGGGGTTATATTCACGTCTACCCCGTACTCTATAGAAGCACAGATCGTAGACTTAGACGTTGTTCCTCCTAAGCGGTCAGCTAAATATGTTGCGCCTGCTGTGGTGGATACGTTCTACCTAGCTATGGATGGGTCAACTTGGGATAGCGCATACCTAGGCACTTCTGGGGTTATTAGTCCAGAGGTAATAAAGAAATACAAAGACGTAATCTTTCAGGAAAACGGATACTCTAAGTTTAAACGCGGCTTAGTAGGCGCCCAAACTGTACGTATAGCGTTTAGGTCTGTTCGAGAAATGGCAATCAACCAAGGAATCTTTGATAAGATTAACAAGTTTAGTTATGTCAGAGAAACTGGTGTGTCATCTAAAAACAAACCGGGGGCAGTACGTGAGATTTCTAAAGAAGCCGTGATGCGGTTTAGTTTAACTAGCCCTGCGCTTGACGCGGCTGATGCTGAAGCTAGTAGAGTATTTAGTGGACCACCACCAGCCAAAGGCATCATACAAGGTGCTATCGACACCGTAACACGCCCCGACCGTTTTGCCCGTACCGCGGGGGTAGTAGAGTCTGTGCGTAAACAGATGGCAGATAAGAACGCACCGTGGGAAGAATTGTTTGTTGATACGTTAGGTGGTAACAACTCGCTCGATGCGGCGGGTGCGGCTAGTGGTATTGACCGTATGCAAGCCGCTTCAAAAACACACGGTATTGCGCTTGCTACCTTAGAACTAGGCGGGTTTCGTAAGAACTCTCGTGGTATGTGGGAAGCATACAAAGAAGATGCCAACTATGTAGACATTATTAAAAAACTACAAAGCACAGTTGGAAAGTACAAAAACATCAAAGACTTTGATGATGCTAATCG
>Ga0181343_1000185_pt1 | contig 30132 bp, 41 predicted proteins | sample Su13VDMLBSD_FD_130110 | JGI IMG/M metagenome (GOLD analysis project Ga0181343, IMG submission 130110) | Freshwater viral communities from Lake Michigan, USA - Su13.VD.MLB.S.D | ecosystem: Environmental > Aquatic > Freshwater > Lake | place: USA: Michigan | collected 2013-07-15
GGGAGGGCCCGCCCGAGACCCACCCAGCCTCTCTCCGGCCGGGTTGTCCACAGGCTGACGCATGACTATGCAGGAGCGGGGTCGCCGTGATCGCCAAGGCCGTCAGCAAGTGGATCACCACTCGGCGTGGTGACGACGACTGGTCGCCCGACATGGAACCGTTGGCAGCGCTGGCGACCACGGTGGCGAAGGCCCTCGACGCCGGCGACGTGTCCGGCCCGCTGGTGCGGGAGCTGCGCATGACGTTGGCCCGACTCGAACCTCTGGAGGGTGCCGGCGATGCCTTCGACCTCCTCGCTGCCGAGCTGTCCGCCGCGGTTCGCGACCCGTCGGACTGATCGTCCGACCTGGGGCGACCAGGTGGCGACGGTGGCCGAGCACCTCGGCACACCGCTGATGCCCTGGCAGCGACAGGTCGTCGACACGGCGCTGGAGTACGACCCGGACACCGGCCTGCTGGTGCACCGGGAAGTGGTGGTCACCGTGCCGCGCCAGTGCGGCAAGACGACGCTCAGTCTCAGCCTCATGGTCTGGCGTGCGCTGCACGACCCGGGGGCGCGGATCATCTTCACCGCGCAGGACGGCGCAGCGGCCCGGGCGAAGTTCAAAAACGACCAAGTGCCGATGCTCGAGGCGTCGCCGTACTCGGCCGGCTACACGATCCGCTACTCGAACGGCGAGGAGGCGGTGCGCTGGCGCAACGGCAGCCTCCACGAGGTCGTCGCGCCGACCGACCGGGCGGGTCACGGCAAGAGCCTCGACCTGTGCGTCATCGACGAGTGCTGGGAGTTCGAGGACTTCCGACTCGACCAAGGCTTCGGCCCGGCGATGATTACGCGGCCCGAGCCGCAGATGTGGGTGATCTCGACGGCGGGGACGTCCCGCTCGACGTACCTGCTGTCCAAGGTTGAGCGTGGTCGCGACGCAGTGCGTGACGACGTGACGACGGGGCTGGCGTACTTCGAGTGGGCCGCTTCGGCCGACGATGATCCGTCGGACCCGGAGACCTGGTGGTCGTGCATCCCGAGTCTGGGCCGCACGATCCCCGAGTCGGCGATCGCTGCCGAGCAGGCGTCGAAAGAGCCGGCAGAGTTCGAGCGGGCCTACCTGAACCGGTGGACGGCCAACGCGTTCGCAAGCAAGATCCCGGCGAGGAGCTGGGCGGCGTGCGCCGGTCAGAGCTCACCGGACGGCGAGGATCTGACCTTCGCAGTCGACGTGTCGCCTGATCGGACGGTCGGCACGATCGGCGTGTGCGACGGCTCGACCTTCGAGATCGCTGCCCGCCAGTCGGGCACCGAGTGGATCGTCGCCGAGTGCATCCGCATGTGGGACGCCCACACGCCGGTCGCGTTCGTGATCGACGACGCCGGCCCGGCGTCGTCGCTGGTCCCGGAGTTGGAAGCTGCCGGGGTGCGGGTCGTTCGCACCAGTGGACGTCAGATGGCTGCGGCGTGCGGGCGGATCTTCGACGCAGTGACGAACCGTCAGGTGCGCCACTCGTCGCAACCTGACCTTGACGCTGCGGTCGCTGGGGCTGCGGTCCGCAAGCTCGGCGACGCGTGGGCGTGGTCGAGGTCGTCGTCGACGGTCGACATCTCGCCGCTGGTGGCGGTGACGCTCGCCCTGTGGGGGGCGACGGTGCTGGAACGCGAGGAGCCCGAGTCGCCCGGCCCGGTGTTCGCCTACTGATCGGGGACCTGGTGAAGCTGCTGTCCACGCTGCTCGAGCTCGCTGGCCTCGTGGCCGTGTCGAGCGCTGCGTTCCTCGTCTCGCTGCCGCTCGGCCTCCTCGTCGCCGGTGTCGCCCTGTTCGCTGTCGGTTGGGTCCTGGAGGACTGATGGGACTGTTCCGACGTGCGACGACTCCCAGCGAGGAGCGTTCGACGATCAGCCTCGGGCGTTACGCCCACCTGTGGACCGACAGCCTGTCGGCCTACAGCCCGGTGCCGGTGTCGACGTCGACGGCGTTGACTCACGCCGCGAGCTCGGCGTGCATCGACACGCTCGCCTCGTCGGTGTCGGCACTGCCGCTCGACGCCGTCCGTCAGTCGGGAGCACAGCGCATTCCGGTGATGCCGTCACCGTCAATCATCCGGGAGCCGTCGCCACTGGTCGACCAGGACGTGTGGCTCTACCAGCTGATGTTCGCCCTGTTGACCGACGGCAACGCGTTCGGCGAGATCCTCGGATTCTCGGCAAACGGCCTGCCGACGTCGATCGAGCTGGTCGACAGCGACGAGGTGCTGAACCGTCGGATCGTCGACGGCATCCCGACGGTGACGGTGAAGAACGTCGACCGCCAGCTGTGGCCGTTCGGCGACCTGTGGCATCTGCCCGGCAGGTTCGTGCGTCCCGGCAGCCCGTTCGCCGACTCCCCTGTGCAGCGGGCCCGCTCGACGATCGGCGCCGCGGTCGCAGCTCGCGACTTCGGCAGCAGGTTCTTCGGCGACGGCGGCCACCCCGGCGGGCTGATCCGCTCCGACCAGGAGCTGACTCAGGAGCAGGCGCAGGGCATCAAGCGTTCGTTCCTGAACGCCGTGCGCGGCAATCGCGAGCCGATGGTCGTCGGTTCGGGCCTGAGCTTTGAGCCGTTGATGGTCGATCCGAACGACTCGCAGTTCATCGACCTCATGCGCTTCACCACCGAGGAGGCGTGCCGTTTCTGGCGGGTGCCTCCGTCCATGGTCTACGCCGCCACGTCCGGCCAGTCCGTCACCTACGCCAACGTCAGCCAGGCCGACCTCGCGTACTTGAAGCACTCGCTCGAGGGTCACCTGGTTCGCATCGAGAAGGCGCTGACCCGCCTGCTGCCACGTCCGCAGTTCGCTCGGTTCAACCGGGCGGCGTTCCTCCGCTCCGACACCGACGGCCGCTTCGCCGCCTACCAGACCGCGCTACGGAACGGCTGGATGAGCGTGAACGAGGTCCGGGCCCTGGAGGACGAAGCACCCATCGAGACCGGCGACCAGTACTTGTGGCCGCCGTACCGAGCGTTCCCCGTCAGCGGCGACGACCCTGACGACTCGCCGGACGACTCACCCGACATCATCCCGGAGGCTCCCAATGCCTGACGCACCGAAGGCCCTGCTCACGCGGGCCGCACCCTTCACGACCCGGGCCACCGACGACAACGGCTTCACCCTCGAGGGGTACGCCGCCGTGTTCGACACTCCGACCCGCATCGACTCGTGGGAAGGACTGTTCGACGAGCAGATCTCCCGGGGTGCGTTCACGAAGACGCTGAGCGAACGCAAGCCGGTCATGCAGTTCGACCACGGCCACGACATCGCCACGGGCTCGGTGCCGATCGCTGCGATCGAGTCGATCCGTGAGGACGACCACGGCCTGTTCGTGCGAGCCACGATGTTCGACAACCCCCGGGTCGAGCCGATCCGCCAGGCCATCGCCGGCGGCGCGATCGACGGGATGTCGTTCCGGTTCCGTGTCACCCGGGAGAGCTGGGACGAGACCCGCGACACGCCGCTGCGCACCATCCGGGAGCTGTCGCTGTTCGAGCTCGGACCCGTCGTGTTCCCCGCCTACGAGGCGACATCGGTCGGCGTGCGTTCACTGCTCGCCGGACTCGACGACACGCAGCGCCAGGCGCTGCTCGCAGAACTCGGCGTCGACGCCGTCCACCTGGACACCTCGACGCCAACCCCCGACGCCGTCCGTGAGGACACCTCGGGTCCCAACGGCCGCGACCCGCGCGCCGTACTCGCACTGGCCCACGCCCTTCGCGTGCGGCCACGACACTGAGAGGTACTGACATGAAGGCACTGGAACTGCTGCGCGCCGAGCGCGAGAAGCTCGAAGAGCAGCGCACCGCCGCCGTCGAGGCGATGGAGGCCGTCGCCACCGCCGCCCTCGACGAGACCCGATCCCTGAGCACCGAGGACGACGCCGAGATCGCCGGCCGTCAGGCCGAGGTCGTCGAGCTGGACGAAAAGCTGTCCGCGCTCGACGCCCGCGAGGCCGAGCTCGTCGCCATCGAGGAGCGGACCGCCGAGCGCGCCACCCGGCCCTCGCTGCAGGTGATCTCGAAGCCCGAGCCGACCGACGTCTACAACGACCGCAGCGCCACCCCGCAGCAGGTCGCCGACGCCGTCACCCGGAGCCTCGAGCCGAAGGTCGAGCGCCCCGAGGACATGGCGCACGTCCGCAAGCTCGTGCTGCGCCACCGCTCCGACACCGCATGGGCGCGCGAGCTGATCGCCCGCTCGAGCGACGTGTACGAGTCGGCGTGGGGCAAGGTCGTCACCGGTCGCGAGTTCCAGCTGACCCCCGAGGAGCGCACCGCGCTCTCCACGGTCACGAACGCGAACGGCAACTTCCTCGTGCCGACGCACCTCGACCCGACGGTGATCCTCTCCAACGACGGCAGCTCCAACTCCGTCCGGGCGATCTCCCGGGTCGTCACCCTCACCCGCCCCGGCGACACCTCCTGGCAGGGCATCACCTCGGCCGGCGTCACCGCCAGCTTCGACGCCCAGCTCACCGAGGTCTCGGACGACAGCCCGACCTTCGAGCAGCCGTCGATCCCGGTGCACAAGGCGCAGGCGTTCGTGATGGCGTCGATCGAGGCGGCCGAGGACATCGCCGGTCTCCAGACCGAGATCCTCGCCATGTTCGCCGACTCCCGCGACCGCCTCGAGGGCGCAGCCCACGCGACGGGTTCGGGCACGAACCAGCCGACCGGTGTGTTCACGGCGCTCGACGCGAACACGAACGTCGAGATCGTGTCGGACACCGCGGCGGCGATCTTCAAGGAGGACCTCGACGAGGTCTACCGCTCGGTCCCGGTCCGGTACCGGAGCCGGTCGTCCTGGCTCATGCACCCGATCTGGGCGCTGGAGATCCAGAACCTCGGCAGCGCGGTGAGCAACAAGTTCACCACCGAGCTGACGCAGGGCACGGCGACGCAGCTCTACGGCCGGCCGGTCGTCGAGTCCGACGACGCCCCGTCGACCACCACGACCACCGTCCGGGACAACCGGATCGTCTTCGGTGACTTCCAGAACTACGTCATCGTCGACAAGCCCGGCAGCTTCGCCGTCGAGTACATCCCCCAGATGTTCAACACGGCGAACAACCTGCCGGACGGCCGGCGCGGCTGGTACGCCTACTGGCGGACCGGCGCCGACGTCGTGGTCGACACGGCGTTCCGCCTCCTCCAGGACAAGACCTCGGCCTGATCCGAGGTCGAGTTCGACCGTGAGGGGCGGGCGGCCTGGCAGGCGCCGTCCGTCCCTCACGCCTGCCGCCCCGCCTGCTGCGAAGGGAGTCTGCCGTGTCGAAGGTGCACGCGTCGCGCACGTGTGTCGTCACCCACAACGGGGTGCCGGTGCTGGTGCGCAAGGACCAGGCGTTCGATCGCGACGACCCGCTGGTGCGGGACTTCGCGTGGCTGTTCGCTGCGGACGTCGAGGAAGCAACCGCTCGCCCCGGCGAACGGCGCTCCACCAGGCGTAAGTCGTGAAGCGCGACCGCGTCATCTTCGGCTACCTACACCCGGGCCACGAGTCGCACTGCTTCTCGGCGTCGGTGCGGGAGCTGTTGTTCTACGACGCAGCCCACGGTCAGCATCTGGTCTCGCACCCGTTCGGTGTGGCGCCGAAGGAGACGGGCGCAGCGCACATCCACGCCGGTCGCAACGAACTGGCGCGCATCACCGTCGAACAGGACGCCGCCGACTGGCTGCTCATGATCGACGCTGACATGGGTTTCGCCCCGGACGTCGTCGAGCGACTGCTCGCAGCGGCCGACCCGGTGAAACGGCCGATCGTCGGCGGGCTCGCGTTTGCGCAGAAGTCCGACGGCCCCGGCCCGTTGTACGCCCGCCGCTACCGGTGCGTCCCGACGCTGTACCGGATGCACGAAACCGACGACGAGGTCGGCTTCGTTCCGCTGTTCGACTACCCACGGGACCAGCTGGTCGAAGTCGACGCCACCGGCGCCGCCTGCGTGCTGATCCACCGGCGGGTCTTCGAGTCGATCCAGACGACGTCGCCGTTCCGACCGTTCGACCAGGTGATCGTGCCGAAGGGCCCGACCGGCCGGACCGAGTTCGGCGAGGACCTGTCGTTCTGCCTGCGAGCCAAGGCCGCCGGCGAAGGGTTCCCGATTCACGTCGACACCAGCGTGAAGACCACTCACGACAAGGGCGCTGTGTTCCTCGACGAGGAGACCTACGACCTGCAACAGGCGATGATGGCGCTCCGAGGGCTCGCAGCGTGATCGTCGTTCGACCCGGTCCCGACGCCGCCCGCTACTTGCTGGCCGGTGACGGCAACCCGGTGGCGTTCCCGTTCAACGTGCGGTGGCTGCTGCCGTCGGTGTGTGGCAGCGACCTCGCAGCGTGGTGGGTTGTGTGGGGGCTGTCGTGGCCGGTGCTCGGCGTCTCGGTTGCTCTGTGGGCGCGTGGCCTGGACGCCTCGTGGCCGGTCTCAATCGCCGCTGCGGTGCTCGTGCTGGCGCTGCCGGGGGTGATGCAGCCGCAGTCGACGTGGCCGGTCGGGGTCGACCTTCCGGCGATGGCGATGTCGGCTGCCTCGGCTGCCTGCTTCGTGCATGGCAACTGGCTGCTCGCCCTCGTGTTCGCCGTCTGGGCCGTCGCGATCAAAGAACAGGCTCCCATCTGGATCGCACTGTGGGTGTGGTCGCCGTGGCCGCTGGTCGTCCTGCCGCTGGCGCTGATCGCCTACCTGGTGCGCAGGCCGGACATCGACCCGATCACTGCGACCCCGCTGCTGCGCCGGGTGCACGATCATCCGGTCCGCTCAGCGTTCGAGCATCGTGCGCAGGCCGGTGGCTGGCGCAACTTCTGGCTCATGGTGGCACCGTGGTCGGTGGGTGTGGCGGCGCTGCTGGAGCCGTCGTGGCAGCTCGTGGCGGCGCTCGCAGTCGGCTACGCAGCGTTGCTCGTGGCGACCGACACGGTGCGGGTCTACCAGCCGCCGGCTGCGCCTGTGGTGGCGCTCGCAGCGTGCAGCGTGATCCCTGAGAGCTGGCTACCGCTGGCGCTGCTGCCGGCCGTCTTCTTCTGGCGTCCACCGGTGACCGGGTGATGACGTCGCTCTCGATCGTCATCCCGACCATCGGCCGGGACACACTGGAACGCGCCGATCGGTCGGCGTGTCGATGCGCTCAACGTGTCATTCGTGTCGCCGACGACTGCCCCGAGGTGCCAGCCGAAGTCCACGGCCAGTTCGGTGCGGCCGGCCTCGCCCGCAACGCCGGCCTTGACCTGGTCGACACGACGTTCGTCGGGTTCCTCGACGACGACGACGAGCTCGTCCCCGACGTCTACCGACGGGTGCTCGAGGCCAACGCAGACGCCGACCTGATCCTGCACACCGCCTGGCACCCGCAGCTCGGCCCGATCCCCCGACCCGGGTGGCTCACCGAGTTCGCCAACACGACGATCGCGATGACGGTGCGCACCTCGGTACTGCGGTCACTCGGTGGTTTCGTCGCCGGGTTCCCGTTCACCTTCAAGGGTGAGGACTTCGAGTTGTTCCGCCGTTTCGTCGACCACGGGCGTGCCGTCGTGGCATCCCCCGAGGTCGCCTACCTGATCCGCCCCGAGGAGATCGACAGACGATGAGCATCTCCAACGGGTACCTCACGATCGAGGAGGCGGTCAGCTACGTCGGCCGCAACGAATCCCGGGACACCTACGAGCTTGAGGACGTGGTGACCGCTGCGTCGCGGATGGTCGACCGGCACTGCGGGCGGCACTTCTACCAGGCGTCCGCCGACGCCCGGGAGTTCGACGTCGACTCCGACGGCTACACGGTGACGTTCGGGGCGTTCAACGACCTCGTGTCGGTCACGTCCGTCGCCTACGACAACAACGACGACGGCGTGTACGAGTCGACCCTGACCGCTTCGCAGTACCAGCTGCTCGCACCGGTGCAGGGCCAAGCCCCGGGGACGTGGCCGTACACGCAGCTGCGCAACGTCACCTCGACGCTGCTGCCGTCGCCGCCGACGGCGTCCGGCCGTGAGCGTCTGATCCGCATCACGGGCACGTGGGGCTGGCCGGCGGTCCCGCCCGAGGTAAGGCAAGCGACACGCATCCTCGTCGCCGAACTGGCGAAGCTGCAGGACGCCCCGCTCATGGTCGCGGGCTTCTCGGAGTTCGGCGTGGTGCGGGTGTCGTCGTCGATGCCAGCCCGGGCCCGACAGCTGCTTCAGCCGTTCCGCCACCCCGACAACGTGGGACTCGCCTGATGGCCGCGACGCTCGGCGAGGTCCGCACCGCGCTGGCCTCCGCACTTGAGGACGCCTACCCCGGCTGGAACGTCTACCGGCTCCCACCGGAGACCGTCGAGGTCCCGGCGTTCGTCATCACCGGCTTCTCGGTCGTGCCGCAGGCCGCCGCCCGGGTCGACATGGCAGAGGCCGAGGTGAACGTTCTGGTCTCGCACCGTCACGTCGACCAGGTCGAACTCCTCGACGAGGTCCTGTCCCCTGGCGCCGACGGGTCGGTCTGGTCCTGCGTTGAGGCCGACCCGTCGCTCGGCGGGGTCGTGTCGTCAACGGTCGTGACCGATGCCGGCAACTACCAGGCGACGACGGTCGCCGACGTCGCCTACTACGCCGCAGCGTTCAGCGTTCAGGTGATGCTCTGATGGGTCGCTCCTCGTCGCCGGCGGAACTGATCCGCAAGATCGAGGACACGACCGGCATGGCCGGTAAGAACAACAAGCGGGCGATCAAAAACGCCGCCGTGACGTTCAAGCAGGTCGGCCTGCGGATGCTCGCCGAGGAGGTCGGCTCCGACCTGCAGCTGTCGCACTGGCGGTACCGCAACGGCCAGTACATTCCACTGAAGCTCAACATCGGCTTCGAGCTCGAAGGCGAGCGGGACGTCAAGGCGATCATCCGACCCCGACCGTGGCCCCGGTGGGCTCGGGTCTCCGGCCCCTGGTACATGCTCGAGTTCGGCGCACAGCCCCACCGGATCGTGCCGAAGCCTTCACGGGTGAAGCGTCAGACACGCGGCAAGGGCGCGAACACGAAGCGGGTCGGCGGCAGCCGGCGCCTCGTGTACCCGCCGGCGTTGCGGCTCGGCAACGGCCAGATGCGCTACGGCGTCAACCACCCGGGCACCCGCCCGACGCGCCTGTGGTCACGCATCGGACGCGAAGCGAAGCGTCCCGCGTGGGAGCGGTACCGCCTGCAGATGGCGCGCGAGACGGTCAAGCGGTTCCAGTGAGGGCGATCGTCGTCGGGCCGCTGGCGGCCTACTCGGTGGCCGACGTCGCCGCCGGCTGGGTGGACGGATTGCGCGAGGTCGGCGTCGACACCGCGTACTTCGACCTGTCGCTGCAGCTCGGCTACTTCCTCGCCGCCGAGGTGCGCGGCGAGACGATGACGGCGACGCAGGCCCGACAGGCGGTCACGTACAACCTGCTCGCCGAGTGTTACCTGCTGCGACCCGACGTCGTCGTGATCGTCACCGGCAACGACCTCGACTACGAGCTCGCCGCCCGCATCGACGCGAAGAAGGTGCTGGTCCTCACCGAGTGCCCCTACGAGCTCGAAGGCCAGGCGCAGGCGTGCGCAGCGATCGAACCGGACCTGATCCTCGTCAACGACCCGCAGGGCGCCGAGGTGTACAGCCAGTTCGCCCCGACGTTCTACCTGCCGCACGCCTACCGGCCCGAGGTACACACACCGGGCAACTGGCGACGGGACCTCGACTGCCTGTTCGTCGGCACCGGGTTCCCGAACCGGATCGAGTGGATCGCCTCGGCCGACTGGTCCGGTGTCGACCTGCACCTCGCCGGGATGTGGAAGGGCCTCGACGACGCCCACCCGTTGCGCCGCTGCGTCCTCGACGTCGGCGTCGACGGCTGCACCGACAACGCCACCGAGACCGTGCCGCTCTACCAGCGGGCGGTCACCACGTTCAACGTCTACCGGACCGACAGCTACGGAACGCACAGCCACGCCGACGGCGTGGCGATCTCACCTCGCGAGGTCGAGGCCGTCATGTGCGGGGTGTGGCTGTCACGAGACCCCCGTCCTGAGGGCGACGAGGTCCTGTCGATGTTCCCGACGTTCACCTCGCCCGACGAGATGGTCGACCAGGTTCGCTGGGCGCTCGCTCACCGCGACGAGCGCGACGCCGCCGTCGAAGCCGGACGGGCGGCGCTCGCCGACCGGACGTTCGCCAACCACGCAGCCCGGGTCCTCGCCCGGCTGTTCTGATCCCCAACAACCAGGAGGAAGCCGACATGGCAACCAACGCAATCCACGGCCGCTTCGGTGCGCTGCTGGTCGACCAGTCGGCCGCTGCCAACGGGTCGGCATCACAGCTGGGCAACCTGTCCGACTGGTCCATCGACGGCCAGCGCGACCAGGTCGAGGTCTCGGTCCTCGGCGAGAACGTCAAGACCTACGTCGCCGGCATGTCCGACTTCACCGGGACGCTCAACGGCGTGCTCAACACCGCGTCCAACGGGATCTACACCGTCGCCGACGGGATCGCCCGGACCTTCTACCTCTACGTCGACAACACCGACGCCACGTCCAAGTCCCCGGTCCCGACCGGGAAGGGCTACTGGTACGGGCAGGCGCTGTTCAACGGCGTGTCCACCCAGGGCGGCGTCGGCGACGCCGTGAAGTGGACGATCAACTGGTCCGCCGCCACCAGCATCTACCGGGTCTGACCTGCTGATGCTCTCCTTCGCCTGCACTGTCCCGAACGGGCAGGTCGTTCGCCTGGACGACCTGCCCATCGAGGATCTCCAACGGCTCGCCGGCGACGCCGGACTCGAGTCGTGGTTCGACCTGTACATGCAGCCAGCCCGTCACGGGAAGGCGACCATCGCCCTCTATCGCCACTGCTGTCAGGTGGCGGGCGACAAGCCGGTCGAGCCGATTACTCCGAAGGTCATCCTGTCGGCGTTCACCGCCGTCGAGGACGACACGCTCCCGACCATGTGGGAGAACGGAAACCCTCCGACGGCGGACGACCAGACGACGCCGTGATCGTCTGGGCGGCCCGCCGGTACGGATGGACCCCACCCCAAGTTCGCCAGTGTTCGTGGCGTGACCTGCAGCTGTTGATGGAAGCGGAGCGCTGATGGCGACGACACGTGAGGTCCTCGAGTTCCTCATCGACGCCAACGTGCAGGGCTTCGTGTCCGGCATGGACAAGGCGGGGGCCGCCGCCGAACGTGAGCTCGGCAAGACCGACGAGCGCCTGGAGAAGATGGCCGGGCGCATGACCACGTGGGGCGCCGCCACCTTTGGTGCAGCGTCCGTCGCGGCGATCGGTCTGGGCAAGCTGGCGACGATGGCCGGCGAGTCCGAGGTCGCCCAGGCCAAGCTCGACAGCTCTATTGCCAACTCAACGCAGAGCTTCGTCGACAACGGCAAGGCGCTCGGCGACCTCGCCGACCAGCTGATGGGCAGCACCGTCGTCGACGACGAGGCCGTCAAGGGTGTCGAAGCGCTCCTCATTCAGTTCGGTTACACCGAAGACCAGGTCCTGACACTGACTCCGCTGGTCGTCGACCTGTCCCGCAAGATGGGCATCGACCTCGAGACCGCAGCGAAAGCGGTGGGGCGCGCCGCAGGCGGGTCGACCACGGCGTTGCAGCGGATGGGCATCCAGGTCGACGCCATCGGCGAGGGCTCGACCGACATGGAGCGGACGATCTCGGCTCTGCAGCAGACCGTCGGCGGGTTCGCCCAGCAGGAGGCGCAGACCTTCAACGGTCAGCTCGGCATCCTGAAGAACCAGCTGTCCGAGATCGGCGAACAGGTCGGCGTCGGCGCGGCGTCGACGTTGGGCAACATCGTCGGGGCAGGCATCTCCCTCGCCGACGCACTCAACGGCGTCAACCCGGGGCTGTCGTCTGCGGCCGGGTCGCTGGCGACGATCTCGGCGATCGGCGCCGGCGGCCTCGGTGCGCTGTCGTTCGCGACCGGACAGTTCCTGCAGATGCGCGACAACCTGTCGGGCGTTTTCGAGAAGTTGCGCGACAGCAACGGCCAGCTCACGAACTTCGGGCGCGCTGCGGCAGGCATCGGGTCACTGGCGATCGGCGCAGCAATCACCGCTGCCGTAATCGAGATCGGCAACTCCTTCAACAAGGGCAGCCAGGACGCACAAGCGTTCGCCGACAGCGTGCTCGTCCTGTCGGGCGCCGCTTCCGGCGATCAGCTCCAAGCGTTCGGCACGGCCGTCCAGTCGAACGTCGGCACGCTGGACAGCTGGTCGCGCAGCGTCGACGACGCCATCAAGTTCGGCGGCGGATGGACCGAAAACCTGAGCTACATCGGGGTGTCGCTCGCGTCGATGGGCGCGCTGCTGCCCGTCACTGCGTTCCAGCGGTTCTTCGGAAACAACTCAGACCTCGTCACCCAGCTCGGCGAAGGCGCGAACGCCGCCGAGATCGACCTGAACCAGCTGGGCGAAACCGTCGACAAGCTCGCCGAGTCAGGCTCCATCCCGGCACTGAAGTCGGCGCTCGCCCAGCTCGACAACATCCAGATCACCAACCCGGAGCAGCAGGCAGTCGTCGACGAGCAACGGGCCCGGCTGCAGGGCCTCGTCGACCAGCAGGTCAACGCCGCTGCCGGCCAGCGAAACCTCGACGTCGAAACCCGCAAGGCGACCGACGCCGCACGTCAGCAAGCGCTGGCAACCGGTGAAACAGCCGACGGTCTGGTCAAGGTGACAGCGACCGCCGAGGACCTAAAGGACATTCAGGGTGAGCTCACCCTCGAGCTCGCCAAGGTCACCGCCGAGTTCGACCTGGGTCGCGCTGCAGCCAAGGGATTCGCACGCGGCTACGAGGTCGTCACCGGGGACCTGCAGGGGATCGTCGACTCAGCGCAGGGTCTCGGCGAGGCGTTCAAGTCGTTCCGTACGACGACCGACGAGGAGGGCCAGACCGTCGCAGCCGTCCTGTCGGCGCTGCCGTCGGAGGGGTTCGACCCCGTCGCTGCGTCCCTCGGCGGGTACACCGAGGCGCAGAACAAGGCGGTCGACGCGCTGCAGGGTTGGGGCGACGCCGTCAACAAGAGCCTGCAGGCACAGATCGCCGCCGGCGCCACGAACGAGGACGTGCTGGCCTCGGCGTCGAACTACGAGGCGTTCCTGCGGAACTACCTCATCGGCACGCTCGGGATGTCCGAGGAAGCCGCCCGCCAGTACATCGAGACGGTCGGCCTCACGCCCGAGCAGGTGAACACGCAGATCCTGATCTCCGGCACCGAGGAAGCAAAGGCGCAGCTGCAGTTCCTGCAAGCCGACTTCGACAACTTGCCCGCCGAGGTCCAGTCGGAGATCTACGCCAAGGTCCGTCGAGGCGAATGGGACGCAGCGCTGGACGTCTACAACCAGTTCCAAGACAAGCAGGTCATCATCGGCGCCCTGTTCAGGCCCGGAACGATCCTGGGCTGGTTCGGTCAGAAGAATCCTGACGGCACTCCACGAGCCATCGGCGGGCCCGTGGCGGCCGGTGAGACGTTCATGGTCGGCGAACGTGGCCCCGAGCTGTTCGTCCCGGAGACGTCGGGGATGATCGTGCCGAACAACCTGGTGCAGGACCTGTCGTCGTCACGTCAGACGTCAATGACGATCGGGTCGATCAACATCACCGAGTCGAGCGACGCCCGCCTGACCGCCTCCGAGGTGATCCGCCAGCAGCGCGACGCCATGTTCTTGGCGGGTGTGTGATGGCCGGTCTGACGTGGACGACGACGGCCGGGGACCTGACCATCGGCGGCGTCGCGATGAACTGCGCCGGCTGGAAGCTGACCGGCGACTCGCTGATGCGCCTGTGGATGCCAGCGCCCCAACGTGGCGACGACCGGATCGTGCCTGGCGCGTCGGGTGTCGTCGCGTTGCAGCGACGCAACACGTCACGTGCGGTGTCCCTGGACCTGCTGATCTCCGGTCTGGCCGACCGCAACGGGGTCGCAGCGACCGGCAGCTACGCCGCCCAGCTCTACACGAACATCGTCTACCTGCGCGACAACGTGGTCGCACCGACCAGCACCGGCGACGGCACCCGGTCCGCTGTGTTGACGATCCCGGGGGGCACCACGTTGACCGAGCCGGTGCACGTGCTGTCCCTTGAGACCGGTGAGGTGTCGCTCGACGGACGATGGGTGCGTGCCGTGCTCGGCATCAGCATCCCCAGCGGGAGGATTCAGTAATGGCGAACGCCATCTACCCGAAGGCGAAGAAGGCGCTCCTCGACGGTGACGTGGACCTCCTGAACGACACGATCAAGATCGTGCTCTGCGACTCGGGCTACACGTACTCGTCGGCGCACGACTTCCTCGACGACATCGGGGCGTCGGCGCGTGTGGCGACCTCGGGCGCGCTGGCGTCGAGGACGACCACGGACGGCCAGTTCGACGCCGCCGACCTGACGTACAGCTCGCTGAGCGGTGACACGGTGACGAGCTGGGTGCTGTTCGTCGATACCGGGACGGAATCGACGAGCCGGCTGCTGGCGTACTTCGACACGGTGTCGGGCGGTGGCGCGCTGAGCTTCACGCCGAACGGCGGCAACTTCACCCTGTCCTTCGGGGCCAGCGGAATCCTGACCATCTGAGGTCGCTGTGACGACCGAGACGTTCAGCACACTTAGCGGCGGCGGCGGTCCGGTCGCGTTCACGACGTCGGCCGGCGCTGCGACCCGCACCTTCGACACGCTCGCGACCGCGGCGCAACCCGGGGCGTTCACGACGGCGGTCCCGTCGGCGACGTTTACCCCGGCGAAGCTGATCGTCGAAGCGTGGTCGGCCGACAACGGCACGTACCTCGGCGAGCTCGACCAGAGCTACAACCGACAGTTCCAGGATGAGCTGTCGGGTTTGGGCCGTGGCAGCGTGAGCGTCCTCGCCGCCGACGCCGACGCGTCGATCGACGCCCGGGTGCTGCGCTTCAAGGTCGCCACACCGCAGCAGCTGGCGTCGACCGGCGGCACCTACGCGTTCGCCAGTCGCGTCGAGCGCAAACAGTGGCGCTACGACTCGGGGGAGGAATCGACCCGGGGGTTCACGCTCGAAGGGCGGGGGCTTGCCTCCATGTGGGAGGACGCTGTCGTCTACCCGTACGGCGGCGTTGGGGCCCGACCGATCAGCGACTCCCGGGCGTTCGCCTGGTACTCGCCGGAGCTGTCGACGACGGGCTGGTCGTCTGCGGTCGTCGCGATCTCCGGGCTCGTGAACGCAACCCGGACGGTGCCGCCGGTGCCGGACCCGTGGTTCCCGCCGAAGGGCTGGTCGTCGGTCCTGACCGGCACCGACTGGATCTGGAGCCGAGCGACCGGGACCGGCAACCCTGCCGGGTCGTCGCTGTTCCGCACGACGTTCACAGTGGCGAGCCTCGATCGCCCGGCGATCTTCTACACGGCGTCCTCGCGGTGTCGCCTGTGGATCGACGGCATCCAGATCACACCGGGCTGGACGTCGGAACCGAACGAGGAGAGCTTCACCGTGGCGAGTCGGGCCACCCCTCTCCTGACCGCCGGCACGCATTACCTGGCGGTCGAGGCCGAGACGCAGGCGTGGACCCCGACCCTGCCGGGTGTCTCCCGGGGCATCTTGCACGTGTCGGTCCACTCGGGCGGCGGGGTCGGTGCGCCGTACTCGAGCGGCAACCTGCTCGTCGGCACGAGCTCGTCGTGGAAGTGCCTCGACTACCCGACGGTGTACCCGGCACCGACGCCCGGTCGCATCCTGCGCCAGCTGCTCGAGGAGGCGCAGGCTCGCGGGACGCTCACCGGCTGGAGCCTGTCGTGCACCGACACAGTCGACTCGGCCGGCCAGCCGTGGCCGTCGGACCAGGCGCACGTGTTCCGCATCGGCCAGACCTACGCCGACGTCCTGCGTCAGATGGCCGACACCTCGATTGAGTACCGGGCGCAACCCGCAGGGCTGACGCTGGACGTGTACCGGAAGGACACGACGATCGTTGCGAACGCTGCGATGTTCACGATCGGGTCGAACCTCACCGAGCTCGAGGAGGACCAGCCGAAGTGAGCACGATCAAGAACGCCCTGTTGACCCGGTTTCAGGGCGGGTACCGGACGGACACCGACGCCACGTCGATCAGCGCGAACGGACGGCGCGAGTCGTTCCTGTCGCTGACCTCCACGGCGAACAGCGCCAGCACCCTCGCAGCCATCGGCGAGTACCTCGACACGCTCGACTCGGGCATCACCACGGTGCGCGCCGGGCTCCTGCCGACGAGCGCCGCCGAGACGCCCTACGCAGGCGCGTGGGGTCCAGGCTCGACGGTCACCGTCCCGAGGCTGTCGAACAGCCTGACGGGCGAAGCGATGCAGGTCAGGTCGATCACCGTCACCGAGAACGACGCCACCGGCCAGCTCAGCTTCACCCCGGAACTCGTGCGCCCCGCCGAGACCAGGTTCCAGCAGTCCGACGGTCAGCTGCGACAGCTGAACGACGGCACGCTCAACGGCCGGTCGGCGGCGGCGACGATCGCCGGCGACCTGGACCCGGACGTCCGTGCCGGGCGGGTGCAGACCACCGAGACGACGTTCACGAAGGACAACCTCGAGGCGTCGGTCTCGCCGCCCTGGTCGCCGTCGAGTTACGTGCGTGTTCAATCGGCGCTCGTGCAGGTCAAGACCCGGGGCACGACGTCGACGACCTTGACGATCCGCCAGGGCACGACGGCCCTCACGTGGCTGCAGTCCGGTGGGGCGACGTCGTCGACGATCACGCTGCCGGCGAACACCGACAACATCTTCGCCATGACCACGTCGCACGTGCGGCTCGCACCGACCGACCAGCTGAGCGTCGAGATCCTGACGTTCGGCACGGGGGCTGCTGGTCTGACGGTGCAGGTGCTGATGGGCGAGGAGTGACGTGGCACGACCGGCCTTCGTGGGCGTCGGCACGCCGATCTACACCGCACCATTCGACTCGTCAGCAGTCTTCACTGTCACGACAGCAGACCTACCGTCTGGAATCCAGACCGGTGACACGCTGTTCGTATTCATCTTGGCGACCGGATCGACTGACAATCTCACGCCATACCTGTCGACTGATCTCATCGCCGCTGGGTACTCGTCTGCCGGTGTCCGAGAACCGTCCACCTACACCAAGATGTATCTGCACGCAGGCGAGTATGACCCGGCCGACTTCCCTGCGAGTGTCGCTCGCAACAGCGGCAGCGCAGCGGCGTCTGCGGCACGCATTGAGACAGTTGCGTATCGGCATCTTGACTTCACGCCGACACTCACAGGTCAGGCATACAAGACGGCTGGCGCGTACCTAGACGCCACGTTGCCATCGGTCGCACAGATCGACGACAGTCAGGCAACGCCGACCGCCGCTGGTGGTCGAATCCTGCAGGTGACCTTTCAGGACATCGGCGACATTGGGATTGTCTCTAATGGCTACACGAGCATTGAGCGTCACCGACAGGTTGCGATAACCAACTTTGGCGGTGGGTTCGTTGTGGCCGACACGATCACTTACACCGAACCGTTCATCAAGTACGTGAGCGACGGCACGGGCGGCGTCGTGATGTCGATCGGCCTAGATGCGGACGGTGCACCGGAACCCGGCTCCGGCTGGGGCGTGGGCGCAATCAACTGGTGACCCCAGGAGGGCACGATGGCGAAGAACGTCACCTTCGACGACACCGGCGCGCACGCGCCGTGGGCTGTTCGGGAGAACTGCACCTGGTCGCGAGAGTTCACGGCGAAGGCCGACGGCGTCGCCGTGAACCTGGCGTCCTACACGATCACCGCCGAGATCACCGCCGACGAGGTCACCGACGCAGCGTCCAAGTCGTTCACCGTGACGAAGACCGACGCCGCCGCCGGCAAGTTCAAGATCGTTGTCGCCGCAGCGGACGCGACGCTGACCCCGGGTCGGTACTGGTGGTCCATGCAGTGGAACGACGGGACCAACGACGTCCCGCTGTGCTCGGGCCCCTTCGTCGTGCACCAGTGGACGCTCTGACATGACCGTTGAGTTCACTTCTCCGCAGTCGAACGTGACCGTCGAAGGCGACGGCTCCACGTTTGAGCTGACGGTCACGCAAACGCCACTCACGCTCGAGGTCGTCAACGCTTCGGCACCGAGCGGTGGCGGTGGGGTGACCGACCACGGTGCGCTCACCGGCCTCGCCGACGACGACCACAAGCAATACCAGCGGGCCGACTCGGTGTTCACGACGACGAGTCCCTACACAATCACCGACGAGTCACTGCTCGCCACAACAGGCGCAGCTGTCACGCTGCCGGACGCAGAGGACAACGTTGGCCGGTCCTTCACGGTCGCTGCCTCAGCGGTCACCACGACCATCTCCTGTGCCGGGTCGGACACGATCTTCGGTGTCGGGTCGAGCTACTCGATCGTGGCCACGAGCTCGGCGACGTTCACTGCCATCAACATCGGCGGTGCGTGGGGCTTCGCACTCAGCTACGTGGACGCCTCACGTGTCACGACTGGCACGTTCGGACCGAAGCGATTCACACAGACCAGGCAGTTCGTCACCGAGGCGCACGCAGACGAGCTCGACACGACCACGGCGCTCTGGCTGCGCTGCTACCCGACGGCCGCCAGCATGGACGGCGACTACGGCGGTACGTGGCAGATCACGAACGCCGGCACCGGCACCGGCACCCTGCCGGCCACGCCGGACGGCATCGACATTCGGGCCAAGTTCTACCTCTACCGACCCTACGAGGACTCCGAGCTCGCAGGCACCAGTCAGGACTGGCCGTACCAGCGGTATCGGGAGATCCTCACGCAGACGAAGGCGAGCGCCACCGGCGGCGACCTGTCGGAGTGGGCGGTGGTTCACCCCGACGAGACCTACAGCGACCTGTCCGAGGGTGTCGCAGCGTGGTTCTGGGAGTCGACCCTGACCGGTGCTGCAGGTGAGTCGGCTGGATTCTTCGCCGACGACAGCAGCCAACTGATCGGTGTGCCGGTCATCGCACGCCTGACGCACGACACGGCCACCGAGACCGTGACGCAGTGGCGCTGGGTTCCCTACGACACCGGCGTGACCGGCATCGAGCAGACCGGCGACGGCTACTGGTGGGAACCGGTCGCTTCCGAGACCGACGCACGCTTCGCCAGCATGGACCCCAACGGGACCGAGACCTGGAAGATCGGCATCCAGAACCGCATGGACGTGGCGTGGATGACGGTCCACGAGTTCGGCGGGTCGAAGATCCTCGACATCCAGCCGTCGCACCTGACGACCGCCGGTGCCGGTGCGACCACGTTCACCGATGGCGTCGGGAACACGATCAGCACGACCGACGGGACGATCGGTATCCCGCAGGCGCTGAACGCCGCCAAGGTGACCAGCGGCGTGTTCGCACCTGCACGCCTCGGTACCGGCACGCCGAGCGAATACACGTTCCTCGATGGCACCGGAGCGTGGACTGCCGACGTGCCGGTGTTCGTGGCGGTCAAGAACACGTCGGGCGTGACCATCGCCAAGGGTGCGCCGGTCTACGCCACCGGCTCGGTCGGTGCGTCCGGTGCGGTCGAGGTCGCAGCCGCCGACGCCGACGACTCGGCGAAGATGCCGGCAATCGGACTCCTCGACTCCGAGTTGATCGCCAACGCCGAGGGTCAGTGCGTGGTTATGGGCGTTGTGCGTGGCCTGAACACTGGCAGCTACACGATCAATGCGCCGCTGTACGTGTCGACGACCGCAGGCCAGCTGACCGGGACCAAGCCGACCGGGACGAGCGAGCTGATCCAGAACGTCGGCCGAGTCATCCGGGTGAACGCCTCTAGCGGTGAGGTGTTGGTGCTGGGGCCGGGTCGTACGAACGATGTGCCGAACGCCATCGACGCCGGGAAGCTGACCAGCGGCACGGTGGCGACGGCACGCCTCGGCAGCGGCACCGCGAACGGCGCTCGCTACCTTGCTGGCAATCAAACGTGGGCCTTGCCGTATTCGTATTGGCTCAGGCTGGCGTTCAGTGACGCCGACTACACGGTGGCCTCATCACAGTCGGTGTTCGTCATGCAGACCGGCACGCTGTCCGCTGCACGCGTCGTGACGCTTCCCTCGACGGCGTCGTTCGCTGCCGGACAGGAGGTCATCCTGTGGTCCGGTGCCGGAGTGTCGGCGACGAACACCCTCACCGTGCAGGGTGCGAGCAGTCAGACGGTCAACGGCAGCGGCACGACGTTCGTCATCACCCAGCCGAACCGGCTGGTGCGGTTCGTGTCGAACGCGAACACCGGCATCACCGCCACAAACCCGAACTGGGTTGTCGACACGTTCGACGTCGACGGGTCGGAGATCACCTCGGGCACCGTGCCGTTCGCCCGGCTGCCGGTCGGGACGACCTCGACGACGGTGGCGGTCGGCGACGACGCCCGCCTGTCCGACGCCCGGACCCCGACAGCGCACAAGGTGTCGCACCAGGCTGGGGGCAGCGACGAGCTGGCCCTGTCGGCGGCGCAGCTGACGTCGGGCACGGTGGCGACGGCACGGCTCGCCACGAAGGTGCTTGGAGGACAGGACGAGGGCAGCATCGTGACGGCCACGACAGCTACCTCGCTGCTCGACTCGACGATCACGGTGACTGGTGCGGCTGGCGACGTGATCGACGTCGTCGCTGGCTACCGGTTCCTCAACAGCAGCGGCACAACGAAGGCCCCGACGATCATACTGAAGCTCGGAACGACGACCGTTGCCAGCTACACCCCATCGGCGCAGTCGTCGTCTGCTACTGATCGGCAGGGACAGTTCCGCGCGACTATCCGGCTGGAGTCGACGACCGACCAGAACGTGTCGGCCATTGGGTTCATCGCATCGGGCACGACCGCGCTGAATGGCACTGCGACCGAGAACCTCGGGACTGGAGTGGCGCTTGACCTGACCGGTGCTGTCCAGTCAGGTGGGAGTCAGGAGATTCAGCTGCACTCGATCATCGTTACAAGGATCGCAGCATGAACCGCACGCTCTACACGAAGCCGACACTGGTTGACTGGCCGACACTCGCTGCCGAACTGCGCGCTGTCGTGCCGACGTTCCGCGGCGTCAACGATGTCGGAGGCGAGGTCGCGGTGTACTGCGATGTCGCTCCAGACACGGACGCAGTGGCCGCTGTGGTTTCGGCTCATTCTGGACTAACTCTGCCGACACCCGACCCGCTGCACCAGCTCGCCCAGGCAATCGTCGACGCGAACACGCTCGACGACGTGAAGCCAGCGGCGCAGGCGATCCTCGGCGGCGGGCAGTGACGTGCAGGGGCTACTCATCGCGCTGACCGAGGGCGAACGCATCGGCCTGCTGGGCCTCATCGGTGTGTGCATCACGGCCGCGGCGTCAATCACCGCCGTGGTGATCGGCCAGAAGGTCCGACGCGAGAACAGCGACCAGCACGGCGAGTCCCAGCGTCTGCTGGTGAGCCTCGCCGACAAGGTCGACGGCCACGGCCAGAAGCTCGACTGCGTCGCCGACCGGGTGGAGTCGGTCGCTGCACGCGTCGACCACGCCCACTCAAGGATCGACAACCACAGACCACGGAGGTGGTTCAGGTGAGCAGATTCCAGCGTGACCTGATCGAGCGGGTTGCCCGCACGTTCCTACAAGCTGCGCTCGCCGTCGCTGCGACTGACCTCGCTGGCGTCACCAGCGTCGATGCCGCCAAGGGCCTAGCAATCGCCGCAATCTCTGCCGGTCTATCGGCGGTCACAAACCTCCTCGGCAGAACCATCGGCGATCCCGACTCCGGTAGCTGGGAGTCCTGACGTGGGGTCTGCTGCAGACGTCCTGCGTATCGCTGGAGCCGAGGTCGGCTACGTCGAAGGTCCGAACAACTGGTCGAGGTACGCCGTCGGTGGCGCTCAGAACCAGCCGTGGTGCGGCAGCTTCGTCATGTGGGTGCTTCGTCAGGCTGGCGTCAGGGGTGAGCCGTCGTCGGTGTGGACGCCGTCAGGGCTGCAGGGGTACCGGCAGCGTGGGACGGCGATCGACCGGAACGGCCCAGTGCGGCCGGGTGACGTCGTCTACTTCGACTGGCAGGGTGGCACCGCCACCCAAGGCGTCGACCACGTCGGGATCGTGACCGGGGTCCGGCAGGACGGCCGGGTCGAGACCATCGAGGGCAACACGTCCCCGACGGACCAGGGCAGTCAATCGAACGGCGGGGGCGTCTACCGGCGGGTCCGGCCGAGGTCGGTCATCGCCGGGTTCGGACGTCCTCGCTACGACAGCACGCCCGCACCGGCACCACCGCCGACGAACCCCGACCAGGTGGCTGCGTTCCGACGCTACGCCGCAGCCGTCAACATCCGGGACCTGACGAAGTCCGGGACCCTGAAGCAGGGCGACCGTGGCGCTGGCGTGCTGGCGCTGCAGCGCAGCCTGAACCTCGCCGCCGGGAAGGCGCTCGCCGAGGACGGGGTGTTCGGTGCCGGGACTGCCGCTGCCGTGCGTGACCTCCAACGCCTGTTCAAGCTCGCCCAGGACGGGGTCGTCGGCCCACAGACGAAGGGCGCGCTGATCTTCCTCCTCGGCCGAATCGAGCGCGGGGAAGCGTGACCGGTCGCAACCTGCGTGCCATCGCCGAGTCGAAGGCACGACGGGCCGGCTACCCGGCGCGCCTCGCCCTGTTCGTCGAGTCGCTCGACGCCGACGACCGCGCCGAGGTCGACGAGGTGTTCTTCGGTGAGCCCCGCCTGTCGAACCAGCAGGTCGCCGACGCGCTCATGGAGGCGTTCGCCGACCACCCGCAGATCGCCCGGTTCCGGGTGACTGACAACGAGGTGTTGCGATGGCGGGCAAAGCACGCAACCTGAGGGCGATCGCTGAGACGAAGGCCCCGGCCGTGCCGACACGTCGGACGCCGTCGTCGACCTCGGAGTGGCGACCTGGCTACGAACTCGACGGTGAGAGCGGCCAGCTCGTCACCGACGCCATCCCCGACGGCGTCGACGTCGACTGGGACCTCATCTTCCGTCACTGGAACCTCGACCCGGAGCTGTGGGTCGTTGTCGACGGCAGCCTGCGCGTCAACGCGTGGGAGGGTCCGACAACCGAGGGGGCCCGGATCTTCCGGCAGTACAAGGCGACGATTCGACGCCGGCCGAACGCGAGCCGGCCGTCGGTCGTCGACCCGGTCCTCGACCAGCTGGCCCGACGTCGGCCACGTCGAGCCGACCCGTTGCCCGACGGGCCGCACGCGTTCGTCTGCGCCTGGGCCGACTGGCAGGTGGGCGGCCACGGGACCGTCGAGGAGTTCGTCGCACGCTTCGAGGCGTCGCTCGACGCCGTCGCCGCCCGAGCCCGTCGGGCCGTCCGGGCCGGGGCCTCGCAGCTGGTCGTCGGGTTCCTCGGCGACATGGTCGAGGGCGTCGACGGACAATACTCGTCGCAGCTGTGGGAGATCACCCTCGACGGACGCAGCCAGCGGCGCATGGTCCGTGCCGCCGAGGCGAAGGTGCTGACCGTCCTCGCCCCGTTGTTCGCCTCGACGACGGCCGTCGCCGTGCCCGGCAACCACGGACGCTCCGGCCCGAAGGTGCTCACGTCGGCGCACGACAACGCGGACCTGGAGTGTTTCGAGGTCGTCGCCGACAAGCTGACCGGCTCCGGCTTCGCTGCCGCCCACGACGTCACGTTCATCGAGAACCCCGAGTCCGTCGTCGCGCTCGTCGAGGCTGCCGGGACGCAGCTGCTGTGGGTGCACGGCGACCAGGTGCGCGGCGACCCGTCCAAGCTGATCGACTGGTGGCGACGCGTGGCGTTCACCCGATGGCAGGACGCCGACTGCGGCCAGATCCTCCTCGCCGGCCACCGGCACCACCTCCGCGTCGAGGAGCTGGCGCACCGACGCTGGCTCATGCAGTGCCCGACCCTGGGCGGCGAGTCCAAGTGGTTCGCCGAGCTGGGGGGTGGCACCTCGCAGCCCGGCACCCTCAGCTTCACCACCGCCGACGGCGCGTGGTGGGGCCTGCACGTCGACTGAGACCTGCGCTCCTCCCAGCGCAACGGATGGAACCCCCCGGCTCCCGCGCCCACCCTTCTGGGGCGACGGTCGAGTCGGGGGGTTCTGTCGTTACTGGCCGTAGGCGTCGCGCAGGTCGTCGACGCTCACGTGGGTGTAGTGCCGGGACGTCGTCTGCACCGAGTCGTGGCGCAGCAGCGTGGCGACCAGGTGCAGGGGCACGCCCCGTCGGGCCATCTCGGTGCCGCAGGTGCGGCGCAGGCTGTGCGGGCCGTGGCCCTCGATGCCCGCAGCGGCGAGGCGAAGGTTGACCCGTCGGCGCAGCGACCCGACCTTCACCCCAAACACGCTGCCGCTGCCCGGCTCCGGCCACGCCTCGGCCACCCACGTCGGGACCGGGATCATCGCCGTCTTCGCGCCCTTGCCGTGGACGACGAGCAGCTCCTCGTCGACGTCGAGGTCGTCGGCGTCGAGGGCGGCGACCTCGGCGATGCGCAGCCCACAGGTCAGCTGCAGCTCGACGAGCAGGTGGTCGGCCGGCGTCGTCACCGCCCGGCGCAGCGCCGTCACCTGCTCGGGCGTCAGCACCTTCGGCGGGGTGCGCGGCACCGTCGGCGTGCGCACCAGCTGGGCCGGGTTGTCGCTGCGCACCCCGGCGGCGACGAGCCAGTCGAGCAGGCCCCGCACCGCGATGATCGCCGCCCGGCGCGACGCCGGGGCGAGATGTTCCGTCGCCTGCCACCAGTCGAGGAACGCCTCGACGTCACACGTCGCAGGATCGCCGACGGCTGCGACGAACTGCCCAAGGATGACCCGGCGTTGCTTCAGCGACGTCGGCGCGTAGTTGCGCGACGCCAGGTAGTGGTCGACACCCACCATGACCTGCCCCTCCGTCTCGTTGGCCCGAGAACCGGAAGGTGTATCTGGAGACGGCGACTCTGTCAATGGGACGGTATTGGCGGAGTTGAGGGTGGGCTGCGTGGTGTGCAGCGGGTCGGTGTGGCAGCCGGACCGACCCGCAGTCTCGTTGTGGTGGAGGCTGCCCGTCTGACCCACGGGTAACTGTCTCGTCCACGACACGCAGCGGGGGCTGCTTCGGCTTGAGGTCCTCGAAGTACCAGACGACCGGCCATCCGGTCACGTCGGCCCAAAGGATCAGCTGGTGGACGTTCGGGGTCGTCCGGTCGCTCTCCCAGTTGTTGATCGTGCGACGCGACACGCCCAACGCCCGAGCCATCTGGTCGGGCGTGACGTCTGAGAACTCCCTGGTCTGGTTTAGCCGGCCACCGAGTGTCTTCCTGCGGTTGTGCATGGGGGGCACGCTCCCACCATCGGGCGCTGCGCGCAAGGATTCAGGGGAATCGGGCAGAAAGTTTCCCGAGGGTCGTTGACTCGGTGTCACACCCCGAGTAGATACTCGTGCCACAGCGGGCAAGTGATTGCCCACCTCGGCAGTTACCGAGCGCCTGCTGGCACCACAACCACAACGCCCGCCGGTCCGTGTCGGGAAGCAAGGGACCGACGGGCGTCGAGCATTGGGAGGCTACATGGCCCAACGATTCACCACACTCACCGCAGTCCACCTGTGGGGGGACGTCGAGGTCGGGACGAGGTACCTCACTCCCGGCCGGTACGCCGTGATCGTCGGCGACGTCCAGCTGTTCATGGCCCTCGACCAGCTGCAGGCGTTCGCCGAGCAGGTCGCCGAGATCGCCGCTGCCCACACGGCCGACGTCGAGGCGGTGGCGTCGTGAGCATCCTCGCAGCCCTCGTCGAGGTCGTGTCGGTCACGGCCTTCCTCGTCATCGTCCTCGCCGGCAGCTACGTCATCTGCCAGCGCAGCGGCCTGAACGCACGCTGGAACCGGCACGTCGGCAACGACCTGGTCGTGCGTCGCCCGAGGGAGTCACCCACCGAGCTGTACCTGCGCCGCCAGCGTGAGTCGGCCAACGCATGGCAGGAGGTCGACCGATGACAGACACCGACCCGATCCCCGCCGCCGACCTGATCGCCGCCGCAGCCGCCGCAGCCGACCTCGGTATTCCAGCCTCCCGCAAGTCCGGTCGCAACGCTCGATGGCCCTACCTGCCCGTAGTGGTGACCACCGGCCTGAACGGGGGCACCCGCACCACCGTCATCCCCAAGCGGGCGTTCGCCACTAGCGCAGAGGCCGTGGAGTACGCCACTCGCCATATCGACTCCCTGCGCTCCTCGCTCGCTCGCACGCTCGCTGATCCCAGTGCTCGTGCCCTGCGGGAGCAGCACGGACTGCCTCGCAACCTCACCGACACCTACCTCCGCCAGCGCACGACCTCCGCCGAGACCGGGACGACCGTCGAGCTGTACGACGCTCACGACCCCGAGTCCGTCTACGACGAGGTCGGCGGGCGCTGGGTGACCACCTGCGTCGACCACGGCGACGTCGTCAACCACCCGACCCTCGAACTCGCCCATCGCTGGCTCCGTTACTCGGAGACGTGGTGCGTGGCATGCGCCGACGAGTGGGTCGACGGCGCAGCGACCACGACCGACCCGGAGGTCCAGAAGGAGAACACACCATGAACACCACCACCGACACCACCGAAGCGAACCGGCTCCGAGAGGAGGCCGCCGACCTGGTCGTCCGTCGCCGTGAGTCTCCGACGGACGCTTTCGTTTGCCGCCAGCGTGAGTCGGCCAACGCATGGCAGGAGGCCGACCGATGACCCGCCAGGAGGAAGTGCGGGAGTCGGCAGCGATCCTGCTGGACACTCTCGGCGACGCCCAAGAGCTGCTCGACAGCGTGCGGCCGATGCTCGACCAGGTTCGCCGGTGGCCGGGCGCTCTCCACGACGGCGTCATGTGCGACCTTCTCGTCGAGGCCGACGAGCTGTTCCGGGAGGTCAACGCCATCGTCTCGGCGCTCCGAAAGCAGGTCACGAACGCCGCCCAGTTCGGGCCGGTCACGACCAGCGACGGCAGCCGAGGGTGGAAGGCGACGAAGTTGGGCTTCGCCTCTCGCATGGGCGCCACCTACCGCCTCGACCCGCTTCGCAGCGAGGAACTGGGGGAGCTGACGTGAGCCGCGCCGATCACCCCGCCGAACGGCGACGCCGGATGCGTGTCGTCGCCACCGACAACGCGCACCTCATCGAGTGGTGGGCGTGCGAACGGGCGCAGGCCCGACGGGAAGAAGCGACCACCCGCCTCCTGCACACGCTCGCCTGGTCGGTCGCAGCCCTCACCGCGACGCTCGTGATCGTCACGCTCCTCGACGCCGTCAGGGGTGCGTGACATGGCCGCAAGGAAGGAACAGTCGTTCCAGTGGAGCCGGGAGGCCCGCCGGGTCCAGGTACTGAACGACGGCCGGAACCTCAGGGTGTTCGACCATGAGGGCTTCGCCTGGACGCTCGGCGACACCGACGTCGACTGCGCCGAGAAGCTGCAGGCGTTCCTCGCCGACGTTCGGGACCACGACTCCGACTGTGCCGAGCGCATCCTCGACGAGCTGCCCGAGGCGTGGCGTGAGCGTGCCGAGCGCAACCTGACGAAGGCCGACGACGACGAGGTGATCCGGTGACCGCCGGCACCCAGTACGACGTCGCCTACCTGCTGCAGCTGGAGGTGCGCCGGGTGAGCCGCCAGCGCGACCGGCTGCTCGCAGCGATCGCCGCCCACCGGGCTGCGTGCGTCGCCGACGACGCTGACGACGCCACCCAGCATGACGCCGACGTCGCCCTGTGGGAGACCGCTGCGACGTTCTGCGATCGTGACGGCGGGAACGGGGGACGGTCGTGAGCAGCGCTGTCGTCAGGTTCAGCGTCGTCGGCACGCCGGTCCAGCAGGGCTCGAAGCGTCACGTCGGCGGTGGGCGCATGATCGAGGCCGCGAACGGGCACCGGGAGTGGCGTCACGCCGTCGCCACCGAAGCCGCAGCCGTCGCCGCCCGGCGCACCGACACGCCCCTCGACGGGCCGCTGTGCCTCTCGGTGGCGTTCGCGTTCCCGATGCCGGCGTCCAGGCCGAAGCGCCTGCTCCGCATCGGTCGCGCCTGGAAGGTGACGGCTCCGGACCTCGACAAGCTGATTCGCTCCGTCGGCGACGCCCTCACCGTCTCGGGTCTGATACGCGACGACGCCCGGATCGGGATGGTGATGGCGTCAAAGGTCGAGACGACCGACGCCGCCGGAGCCGACATCGCACTCTGGCCCCTCGACGCGCTCGGGGGTGACCGGGGAGCCACCGACAGCACGGCACCCGAGCGAAGTACACGATCGACGGCTGTCGCTGCGACGACTGCCGGGACGCGTCGAGGCTGTACGAGCTGGAGCGTCGGAACGCCCTCACCCCACGCCTCGTCTCCGCTGAGCCTGCCCGACGTCACGTCCTCGAGCTCATGGCGCAGGGCCTCGGGTTCAAGCGTGTCGGCCAGCTGGCCGGGCTGTCGACGTCGACGATGACGGCCCTGATCTACGGCAAGCCCGGCCGGCCACCGACCAAGCGCATCAAGCCGTCGACGGCCGAGGCGATCCTGGCGGTGAGCTGGAGTGTCGACCACCTCGCCGACGGGACGAGGATCGACGCTGCCAGCACCCACGCCAACATCGCCAAGCTCACCGCCGCCGGTGTCCCGCGTGCCCGCATCGCTGAACGTCTCGGTGTCCCGACGCTGCAGATTCGACCCGACCGCAAGCACGTCACCGCACGCACCCACCGGATCATCGCCGGCATGGCAGCCGAGCTGGACGCCGGGACGCTGGTGACGGTCCGACGCTCACGCCACGGCGATCAAACCATCGCCCCGCCGGCAGCCGAGAAGCCCCGCCGCACGTTCGCCGAGTCCGACGAGATCGACCGGCTGTTCAACGAGCTGGCCGACGTCGTCCTGGAGCGACAGCAGCCGTGGCGTGCGCAGGCTGCGTGCCGCGGCCAGGACCGGCCGACGTGGTTGTGGTTCACGGCGCGCGGTGACGTCCCGACGCAGGCGAGGGCCCGGCGCATCTGCACGGCGTGTCCGGTCCGCGCCGAGTGCCTCGCCTACGCCGAGTCGAAGCGTCTGCGGATCGGCATGTGGGGGGGCGTGTCGATCCACGCCCACCTGCGCCAGAACGCCCCGACCGTCGAGTGCCCCGAGTGCGGCAACGCGTTCGTCGCCCAGGGCCAGCAGAAGGTGTGCAGCGAGGAGTGCCGCCACGCCCGGCACCACCGGCAGAAGATGCTGAGCCACCAGCGGGCGGCGTCGTGATCGTCCACGCCGAGCCGTTCCACGGCAACGAACCCGACGACAGCGTCGACGCGATCACGCACCTCCTCCAGCGTCCCGACTGGCACGCCGAGGCTGCGTGCCGCGGCCGGACCGACGTGATGTTCCCGAAGTCGAGGAACCGGTCGCAGCGGTGGGCCGAGGCGATCGCCGTATGCGACGGCTGCCCGGTGCGAACCCCGTGCGCCGAAGCCGCCGACGAGCGCCCTGAGATTCACGGCGTGTGGGGTGGCCGGCGTCGGATGCCCGAGGCCGGGAAGTTCTCCGTGATCGACCTCATGGTCGACGTCGGCGGCTGGTGGTCCGCGCCGCAGCTCGCTGAAACGACCGGCTGGACCCAGCAGATGGCTCGCAGGCGACTCCGGCAGCACCTCCTCGCCGGACGCCTGGAGTGCCGCAACGAAGGGCGCACCGTGTTCTACCGACCGACAGGAGCGAAGTGAGCAACGACCTCGAAGACCTGACCCGCGTCGAGCCCCGCCGGGACCGTTACGGGCGACCGCTGATCCTGCCGAAAGGTGGCGACAAGCCCGTCGCCTACACCCGGCCCACGACGATCGCCGACACCCTCGACGACCGGCACAACCTGGAGCTGTGGATGCAGCGCCAGGTGGCCCTCGGCCTCGCCGCCCGACCCGACCTCGTCGCCCGGATCGCCACTACCAGCCCCGACGACAAGGGCGCCCTGAACGGCATCTGCTCCGACGCACGGGACGCCGCCGGCAGCAGCGCCGCGGCGAACATGGGGACGGCGATCCACGCTGCCGTCGAACAGGTCAACCGCGGCCACGACGCCCCGGCGATGTTCGCCGACGCGATCGCCGAGTACACCGCCGCCCTCGAACGCCACGGCCTGACCGTCAACCCGGACCACGTCGAGCAGTTCTGCGTAAACGAACCGATCCACGCCGCCGGGACGTTCGACATGATCGTCGAGCAC
>Ga0181343_1000186_pt1 | contig 30030 bp, 35 predicted proteins | sample Su13VDMLBSD_FD_130110 | JGI IMG/M metagenome (GOLD analysis project Ga0181343, IMG submission 130110) | Freshwater viral communities from Lake Michigan, USA - Su13.VD.MLB.S.D | ecosystem: Environmental > Aquatic > Freshwater > Lake | place: USA: Michigan | collected 2013-07-15
AAGCAACATCATGGTTACCAACCAAAGCATACAAGGTTATGTCATGTTGTTTGAGCTTATCAAAAAAATACTTTCGTGCTAGGTAAAGTGAGTTGAAGTTGATAAACTTTCGCCTATCAAACAGGTCACCCATTTGAAATACTACCTTGATATTGTTTTCAACCAAATAAGGAAAAAATATCTGGTCGTAAAATTTTTCAAAGTAATTATGGAAATCAATTGAATCGCCTCTGGCCCCTAAGTGGGTATCACCAAGAATACATATCTTCATACTATTTGTTTTTTGAAACCTTCTATTTCATCTTTCAATTTTAGCTTATTCTTTTTCAGAACACTAATAACGGCACAATTGCCATGATGAGCTTCTTCTTCTTGTATCTGTTTATCTAAATTGTCATGCTGTTTTTGTAGGTGTTTTATATGATGCTCAATTTTTAATCTATTCATTATAACTCCTATTTTTGATTATGTCAAGCAATATCAGGCAAATCTGGTTCTAGAAATTTTTCTATTCCTTTTTGTTTGTTTTCTTTTTTCTTTCGTTTATTTTCTTCAAAGTTAAAAATAAATTCGGAAATATTATCATACAATTCAAACTGCCTCATATTTCCATTTTCATCTTCAAACATTTCATGTTCATCAAGAATACCAAATTGTTCTGTTGCTTTGTATTTGACATAGAGTTGTTTCTTCTCTTTCATAATACGGCGAAGAAATGCATAGTAGATAATCTGTGTGAAATAAGCAAACGGGTTCTTTGACTTGTCAGGATCAAAGTTACGGAAATACATAAGGCAGTTTTCAATACCATCAGAAATCATTTCATCTCGGAAAGAATATGAAATAAAATTAGGTTTGCGTGATAGATGGTCTGCAATTTTATAGAAACACTCTCCAATATAATTTGGAATCTGAGGATCTTCTTTGCCATCTTTTTTAGCAGTTGCACATTTATCACGATAATCAATTAGTGCAGTTAAAAAGTCTGCGTTGTTTACATAATGCTTTGTTGTTTTGCTCATTTTCGCCTCACTTTACGCTTGACACATGAGATAATAGCGGTGTTCCGTTTGCAAGTAATTTCTCCTTTACTATATCTAGTAGTTTATAAGTTCTCTTCCTGTATTCAAATCCTAACATTGATGCTTTTTTACCACTCACATAAGGTGGTACTCTCCCTTCAGAGTAGTATTGATCTTGTGTAATATCAATTCGTTTACCTTCTTTTGTCGTTACCCACCAATGCCATATTCCTTCTTCATCCAAACCATGATATAGTTTGATGTTTGCGGTACCAAATAATCTTTGTAAACAAGCCGAAGCAGTATGGCAATGGCCAAACATTGGGTTTGTAGAGTTTCTTTTTATCCATTTTTTAGGTAAAAGGTCTGGTGTTAAATTTTCCATTATAATTTTACAAGCTTTTTCCACATTTTCAGGAGAATATACAAACAGTTCCATTAATGAATATTTCCTTTTTTCTTTTCCATCACCAATTCTCTAAATGCTTCCCATTGTTCTTCTTCATCATCATTGTTTTCATCCATTATATCATCTTCTTCATTAATTGGCAATTGATTTTCCATTCTTTTTTGTGATTCTATAACAACATTACCATAATATTCTATTAAATCATCTTTTGGTTCAATCATAGTAAGAATATCAGATGTATAAACCGTAGCACTATTTTCTTTAATAATTTCAATTGGTAACCATGGCATCATCATCATTACAGTTTGACCAGTAGGTATTCTTTTAAATATGATGTGCATTGGATTTTCCAAAATAACAGTTTCATTATTTTGATCCGCAACATAATTTGCCATAATATCCTCACCGCCATGCAATCGTATTATTTTAATATTTGTATTAGTTGTTTGCATTTTTAAGCTCTATGTTATAAAATTTATAATTAAACTTTTCTTCATCGTATATTTTAACTCTCTCAATAAAATGTTTGAGTGTATAATTTACAAATTTACCTACACGGAAATCATCTGTAATGTCAAACAATGTTGCTTGTGTTTTATTATCACCTATTCTTAACCCACGACCTATTGATTGAAGATTACGGATGCGGGATTTGGAAGGACTGGCAAATATAATATTGTGAAGGTTACGGATATTAACACCAGTGCTAAAAGTGCCATAAGAAGCAACAATAATTGCGTTGTTTTCTTTTTCAGTAATTGCACGGACCGATTCTCTAACCTCCACATCAGTACCACCAAAAACAAAAAATACATGCCGATTTTTGACTGAATCTTTAATAATAGCGTATAAATCTTTTCCATGTTTCTCCACAAATTGAAATAATATAAGTGTATTGCCATCTAATGACAATGTTAAATTTTTAATAAATTCGTTTCGTGCTTTATTTTGCACGATAAAGTCCATTTCTGTGTTGTAATCCCAATCACGAGCCATTTTACAAAGTGGCTCAGGATATTTTAACACAAGGCACTTAATAAAGAAATCTGCTAATTGACCTTTTTCAATAAGTTCTGAAGTAGTTGTAGCTTTGTAAACTGGTCCAAACAAACCTTCTAATACAAGGCGATGTGTTTGTGTGCCATCTAAAGTACCTGTTGTACCTATTCTATATTTAGCGTTAGTGCAACCAGATAATATGGTTGTAAGTGATTTAGCTTTAAATTGGTGTGCTTCGTCACCTAACACATAATCAAACTGTTCAAAGTAATCTTTTTCATTCTTATAGATTGATTGCCATGTAGTAATGGTAAGAAACTTGTTTGTATGTTTCTCTTTACCAGAGTATTGGCGATGGCAATATTTGTCTGAATCATAACCATATGAAGCAAAATCACTATACATCTGTTCTACTAATGATGTAGTGGGAACAATCAATAAACCTCTTTTGAAATTTGATTTTTGCATCCAACGAACAATCAAGTAAATGATAAGTGATTTACCTGATGCTGTTGGTGATAAAATTAGTAGGCGTTTATTGCGAACTGCCTGAAGAAAACTTTTCCATTGATACTCACGCAATTCATGTGGCAAATTTAAAGTTTTTACAAACTCTAATGCCTCAACACCAGAAAATTCTTGTGTAAGCTTGATAGCATCGGCTATCTCTAAACTATAATCTCTTTCAGTACAAAATTTTTCTATGTAAGGAATAAGACCATGATATATGGTATATGTGCGTAGATCCGCCAAGCGAATCTTTCCATCCCATACACGGCTTTTGTATGCAGGTGTAAATTGATAACCAGGTACAAAAAATGTAAAGTAGTCTGACAGTTCTTGTGCTATACTTCTTTCACATTCAAACTGTATAAACGCTTCATTTTTTTTAGATAATATTAAATCAGACACCTTGTATAAATTTTTCCCAATCAATAAATGATCTAAGTTGATATGTCCTACTATTTAGCTCTTTTAAAATAGATTGGCATACCTCAACAATTTCTTCGTGTATGGCTTTTTTTGCCATATATTTGTTTAAATCCTCATCGCTTTCCAAATATGTAGACAGGTCGGATTTAATAACAAATGCAAATGGTTGCCATCCGTATTTTTGTAACTCATCATCATCTAACTTACCTGTATAATATTCCCACTTAATTTTTTTCCATTTATTATAATTGAATTCTGCTTGTTTGGCAAGCATACGATGTTGAGATAATACATTTAGATATTTGCTATGTAGCTTAGGTATATCTAACAATGCTTTGCCTGGTTCGGTTCGGTCAATGTCAGAATCTTTACGCCATTCTTCCAATACCTCATCTAAATTTTTCATGCTAATATCCTCCTATTGTAGGAGTATATCAGAAAATGGTTATAATGTCAAGCTATTTTAAGATAATTTTTCAACATCATAATAACTATACCTAAATGAAACATCAGCTGTTATGATATTATCGGGACCATCTTGTGTATTCATAATAAAAGTTGAAAGTGTTGTGGGAAATGTTTCGTGGAATTTGAAACGATAAATGGGTTTATTTGACGATGATAATATGTTTAAAGAAGCATCACTAAATTGTGGAAATTTATTACCTGAAACTCCTGATGCTTGTTTATTCAATCTAGGTAAATTTTTATATTCTTCGAAACTTACAGGAAAAGTCATTGCTCGAATCCAATTATGTATCTCTAACCAACCTTTTAATTCTTCATCAACTATAAAGGTAACATTAAGTAGATCATAAATTGCTTTTTCACCTGGAGAATAGATGTCAATAAATGGATTAACAATTACGGCTTCAGATAAAGATATACCTGGTACAGTAACATTTTGACAAAAATACTGCATATTAGGTAATCTACCAAAAGACAATGAAAATTTATTGCCAATTAATGGATTTGGATTAGTTGGGTTTCTAGTAATAGCTGTCATATGTGTATTTATAAGATAAAAAAAGAGGCCTCTAGGAGGCCTCTTTAAAGTATCACTCTTTGGTGATTTTTTTATTACATCAAGTTTGCAATCTTAAATGCACGATAGTAGTTGTTAGACAAACCAGTCAATGCACCTTCGCCTTTGTTTGTACCTTCAGCGAAAGGATTAGCAACTAGACCATAACGAGTCTTGAAGCCAATTTTTGGTTGGAATGTGCCTGTATCAACTGCACGAACCATTTGCAACGGAACGTATGGGCAGTAGAAAATACCAGCGTCATAAGCATTAGAGCCTTTATAACCAATGACCGCAAATTCAGATGTTGAACCTGTTGGGAAATATGGGTCAATATAAACTTTAATGCGACCGAAAAGAGTACCAGCAAAAGTATTACCAGTATCATCAACGGTCAAGTTGGTTTGACTTTGTAGAGCAGAATTGTAATCAAGAATGCCTGCCATTGCGAGAGCAGAAGCTACATCGGAAGAGCAGAGCATAATGTTACCTTTACCTCTACGAGTTGTCTTAGCAATCGTATTAGCTTCACGCTCGATTTGGAATGCAAGACCTTTAACTTTTTCAACCATCCAACGACCGTTAGAATCGGTATCTAAGTCAAACGAACCAGCAGTAGTTGTTCCAACTTGGCAACCTGTTTTAGCAACAGAGTAAATTGTACGAACAACTTCACGGTTAATTTCAGCAAGAATCTCAGACGACAAAATGTTTGCCAATTCTGTTTCTGCATCTAAACCATGAACTGCTTTCAAGTCTTGAGCGAGTTCCATAGAATACTCGGCCTTTAGAGCACGAGTCTTTGCAGTTACAGTAACTTTCTCAATAGAGAATGCCATTTCTTGGAATGTGTTTGATGCATCACCAAGTGCTTCAGCACGAGCGGTAGACATAGCAGCAACACCTGCACCGTTTGCAACGAATGTGTTAGCAGTTGCGTTACCAACAGTCAATGCAGTTTGAGCGGTACCAAGACCAGAGAAACCGGTATTAGCTTCGTTATAGAAAGCTTCTCCACCAAGTGGAGTGCTATATGTAGAGCGCATTGCAAAGATAAGTCCTGTAGGACCTGTCATTGGTTGCACACCGCAAATGTCATAAGCGATTAAGTTTGGTAGTGAACGGCGAACCAAACTGATTAGAATTGGATCAAAACCGGCAACTGGACCAGTTGCAGCAGCACCAGACGAGAAGCCTGTTGCACCAGCAGAACCTAAACCAGCAGATGCTGAGTTTGTTGGTACGGCCTCATGCAAAATGCCAGAAGCTTTACGCATTTCATCGGCTTGATTTTCGAGAATAACAGCGGTAACTGCTTTGCGATAAGGATCCTTAATTGCAGGCAGATCGGGATGGTCAAGAACGCCTTCCCATTTTTTTTGTAGTGATTCGGACAAATACATCTATATCTCCTTTATTTTTTTACTTAATTGTTGTTTTAGAAATTGCTTTAGAAACAGCTGCAACAAATGGGTCATATATGACTTTTCGTTCGCTATCTTCTTCTACCGTTTCGTGTAGTTGCTTTTCATCGGCTTTCTTAATGTCCGATGGAAAATAGTTCTCACAAATGGAACTAAGCTTTTCTTTGTAATTTTCCTCTGTGGAAAATTCAACACTCTCTGCGAGTTGTTTTACTTTTTCAGCTTGTGTGGTTGTGAGACCTTCTGTAACATCACGGGTAATTTCTTTTTTACGGGATTCGACTAGAGCTTTAGCAAAACTAATGCCACGCTCAATTTCTTCATTGAGTTTGCTTTCTAATTCTTCAACACGACCAGCAAGCTCATCAACGAGATTTGCCTTTTCAGCAGGAACATCAATATAGTGTTCTGCAAATAGGTTGCGTAAACCAGCAATAAAATCTTCTGTGATTTCTGCACGTAATCCAGATTCGATTGCGATTTCATTATCAGCTAACCATTGTTCAACGACATAGTTTAAATAGTCGTCAACTTTATTAGATAAATCAGTTTTAATTTCGTTAACTGATTCTTCAAGCATTGAGGCATATTTGCTCTCAATTTCTTCTTCAATTTGAGTAACACGGTCAAGGACACGAGCTTCAAAAATTGTAGCAGCTTTACTTTTGAATTCTTCAGAAATGGTAGAATCGTCAGCAAAAAGGGCATTAATGTCCTCTTTCATCTTCTTCTTCATCATTTCTTTTTTATCTTCTTTGTCATCATCTTCTTCGTCTTCCATTTCATGGGACTTTTCAGCGATAACTTTTTCAGAAGTTTCATCTACTTCTTCCATTTTGGCCGAAGCATCTGAAGGTTTTGTTTTTGGTGCTGCCGTTTGAGTAGCACCTTTACCAGCATCAATTTTATTAGAATCGTCATCTGGTTTAGAATTTTGTGGTGTTGGACCGCCAAGGTCTACAACCTCTCCTGCTAATTTCTCAGCAGGCATTGATGGAGCGGATTTCTTGCTGCCTGCAAGAATATCTGCTGCGGCTTCCATGAGTTTATTTGTTGCCATTAGGAATCTCCTTATGATTTCTTATTTATAAAATTAAAGTTTTCTGAGGTAATTTTCGAACAGTTTTAGAGCAGTTTCCTCTATTTGATTTTTGGAAGCTCTCTGAATTGTCTTTTTGAAACGGTTGTGGTCTGCTTCTACAAACTTTCCATCAACCATCATCCATTCTTTGTTTTCCATAATACCTTGAACAAATGCTCCAGGAGCTGATGGATCAGCAACGATGTCAGCTGCAGTAGCAAGTTTTAAGTCATCTTGAACAAGGTTGTACCCTTCTTTGGTTTGCATTAGTGAACCAAGAGCACGGGAAGACACACCAACTTGAATATCATTGTTGATAAAATTCTCAACAATTTGCCCATATGGTGTACCAAGAATAAGTGCTTTTCCATAAAAAGAGTTGCCATCTTCTTTTAAAGATACAATCTTGTGTGATACTCGCTCAAGATTAATTGATGGAGTATCTGGATGACCTAATTCACCAAGAGCACGATTTGTGTTGATGAATTCGTCCGTATATCTAGAAACTTCATTACGAAGTATATCCATTTTATACATACGATTATTTTTGTTGACTTGATCGCCAACTAAAAAAGTGCCTTCAATGTAAAGTTTTTTCTTACCATCTTCTGTTTTTTCAGTAAGATATTTTACATTTTCTATAGATTCTCTAATAAGTTTCATTTTACATTCCTGTTAGTGCATTAGTGTATGTAGCGGTTTTAGATACTTCCATAATAACACATCCACCAGTATTAATTGTTACTACTATGGATTGGGTTGAATTATTGGCAATAGTATGGCCAAAATCATCCAATCGCATTTCACCTGTATTGTGTAAAGACAAAAGAGGAACCGAATTGCGAACTACTTGAACATTGCCGTTTGTGGACCAATAGATCCTTTTTATTTTTGCATCGGTAACTGTTTCGTTAGCATCATAAGCTAAATTAGCTAAAGAAACAGTTGTATCTCCCGTACCTTGTATACGAATAATTGAAGTTGATCGTAATGAGTTTGTAATTTCAAATGGCATTTTATCTTAGTCCTATTGATGCTCGCCTACGCATTGACATTTTTCTTTTAAGCAATGACCGGCGAAGTTTAGCTCTTCTTGTTGTTTTCCATGATCGCTTTAATAAGCGAGCCTTTTTTAATCTTGCAGCTGCAGGTATTCGGCGAACCGTATTACCTACAATCCTATAACCTTTAATACCAGATCGTCTTTTATTTTTCTGAACTACAATACGACCTTTAGCGTTCCTTCTAATTCTTCGGCGAATTCTGTTAATTCTACCCATCTTAATGATATTAGGGTTTCTTTTTTCATCAAGAATTTCTACTTCTTCAAACATATCCGCTTCTACATAACGCTTTGCTTCTTGCAACCTTTTTGCAATAATTTCATTTAAACGAACTGTTAAACATTCTCTTGCTTCGTCTAACTTACCATTTACAATAAAATCTATAAAATTCATTTTAACTTACTAATAGCAAAGTTGGCTGCTTTTTGCATATGATGTGATGACCTTGCCACCATGTCAGCGAACTTCTTTTTATTCTCGTCATTCAAACTCTTATGTATCGTTAATACGGCATGAGCAGTTTGAACATCAACTTTACTGGCAGAACCATCTTTATGGTTTACTGTGCCATGACTATGGCTATCTTTAATCTTTTGTAGTTGACCCATTGCATCAACCGCTTCTTCAATAGTTTCTTCTGCCTGTATAGCTGCACCAAGAGGGCCACCATATGGAACAGAAAAATATTTATCTAGTGTTTTGCTATAATATAACGCAACTTTTGTTTTATCAGGATACATTCTGATGGCTCTGCGTTTTAAAACCAAAACAAAAGGTGGATCATTATCAAAGTTTATTGGAGCTTCTATCAATTCAAAATGTTCTTTGATATCCCCATCTTTACCATAATTCAAATCACCAACTTTAATTCGATGAGCTCTTACTTTACGACCAGAAGGAGATATTTTAATGTCGGCAGTATCTAAAACACCTTCTTCTAGTTCTTCTTTTACCGCTTGTTTAGCACGCATGAAAATTTGTTTATTGTTACTAATTAAATCTGCCATACGATTAAACAAATTACGCATGATTTCTCTATCGGCATTATTAAACTGTGGACGCTCTTCAGTCATCTTGTCCATAATGCGATGAATTCGTGCTAGTTGTGCCTTATTGGCCAAACCAGCACGAACAAGCATGTCAAACTGTTTATAGTCTGACTTTTCTTCTTCTACAAGATTTCTAAATTCTTGTAATTGTTTCATTTTTCTTCTACTGGTGTGTCAGCAGTATCTTGCACTTCAATATCTGTTTCTCCACCAAAAAGTGATTGTGACATTTCAATTTTTTTAGCATCAAGTGCTTCAAAAGCTTTAGCGGAAAGAAGATCGTTCAATAATTCTTTTATGCCCATAGCATCGCCTGCAGCTGCTTGATTAATAACTGTTTGTGTGTCCATTATATTCTCCTTTTATTGCTTATTTAGTAATGCTGAATATTTTTCCATTTCAGCATCTAGCATTGGTGTTAATGATTCGTTTGATATATTTGTATTATCTTCAGGTGGGTATTGGTCTGCACTCACCTCTGGTTCTTGCCCTTGAGGTTGTGTTGGCCCACCAGTTCCATCTTTTTCTTCTTGAGCAATTTGTTTTTCAATTAATTTAATATCATCATCTGTTTGTAGTAAAACTTTTTTCTTAATGTATTCAGAAGAATAATATCTACCAATATATGGATCAACTATAGAAAGAAGGCTTAATCTTTCACGCAATAATTCTGCATCTCGCAGTTCTGTAAAATTATTGTCTTTTTTATAGTCGTAATAGATATCTTCTTTAAAATGTTGCCATTCTTCTTTAGTACAAATGCCTTTAAGAACTAATTGTTTTTCTAAAGCATGATCAAAAATCTGTGAAAACTTATTACGCAAACGAATAATAAACTTGGTAAACTTAACTTCATCCCGAGTTATTTCTGATGTTCTTCCTACACCAATCATACCACCTTGTTGTGGTTCTAAACGAGAGATTGGTACATTCAAAGATTGCAACAGTTTTTGGCGGAAGTATTTTACATCTTCTAGTTCGCCAAGATTTTGACCAGCTGGTAATGTGGTGATTTCTGTTCCTTTACCACCTTCACGGCGAGGTAACCAAAAATCTTCAAGCATTGACATGTGTTTACGATCATCTCTTAATTCACCTGTTTGTGCATCATAAACCATTTTATTCTTATACTTAATCATTATATCACGAAGATATTGTTCTGCTTTACCTTTTGGTAAATTACCAACATCAATGTAGAATATTCGGCGCTCAGGAGCTCTAGATAATCGATAGATGACTACTGCATCTTCAATCATGCGTAACTGATTGAGTGGTTTAATTGCCTTATGAATGTAAGAAATAACAAATGTATTTTTTGCATCCATTAAACCAGAATTTACATTAATAACGGAATCTGTTGATATGCGTAAACCAGAATTAACAGATGAACCATAATTTTGTGTTGTTGTACCACGATCATTGAAAACATAATATTCAGCAATTGATTTAATGATATCTGCATTAGTTTTTAAATCACGATCTTTTTTGACTTCTCGTACTTTACGAATTTTTCGTGGATCAATATACCGAAGTTCTTGTATACCTTTTTTAGGATCAGTTTCATCTACCACAACATGATAGTAAATTCGACCATCAATATACCAACGCTTAAATAGATCGTCTGAAAGATTGCCAAAATTTAACATCTTTAAAACATTTTCAAATTCCTCATGTATTTTTTTCTTTACGGAATCTGGTTGTTTTAATTTATCTGTTATAATATCAACAGTTCTACCAGAAACATCGTGAGTAATAGCTTCATTGACGATATCATCTATAGCCATTTCCAATTCTGGATGATTAGCCATTTCACGATATCTTGTGATGAGTTCGAGTTCATTACGAACCGCACCCTCTAAATCAACATAAGTGCCGTAATGAGCATTTTGAGTAACAGTAACCGCACCATCATCTAGTGCTTCTGTTGGAAGTGCAAAAGATGGCTGATCAGGTGATTGAACCTGAACAACGTCTTTTGAACCTAAAGTAAATCCAAATAATTTTATTGCAATTTTAGGTGCCTCTCATTCTATAAAAAAATAAATTGGAGGGAAAATCCCTCCAACTATTACACTACACCAGATGCTATTGATTCCCACCATTGATAAGTGAGAGTAACTGAAAATTCTTCAATCGTATCATTTGAACCCCAATCCACATCAATTGGAGTTACATCACTTGGAAAAAGACCAACAAATTTATATTTTTTCAATGTGTTGCCTTGTTTACCAAATTGTGTAACTTCACCATCGACTGTGTAACCAAGAGGTGATAATGCAGCTGGGTTACGAACATTTAGGTTATGTGAATTAATGCCATTCATCCAACGCTCGAAAGCATTACGAATTATAAAATCTTCATCATTAATAACCGTAATTGTCCAATCTGCAAAAGTTCTATTGCCTACAAATTTGAGTTCACGACCAAAGTATTGAACTGGTACAACACCTAGCGTAGCGCCAGGTAATTGTGCTGTTTTACACATAAAGGTTAGTTTTGTTTGTGCGTTACCTGGCGCAGAGAATCCAGGAAACGGCATAGAAACCTCAAATAAATTTGGGCGGGCGCCATCGCCCACCATTTGGCTTCTAAATTCGTTTACATTAAATGACATTTAATTTTCTCCCGTTTCTCTATTTAGAACTGACCTACAACTTCATCAAACGAAACACCTGTTCTAACTGCAACAAAGTTAAGTTGAATATAGTTAATTGATCGAGCAGGCTTGATGTAGATATCTCCAACAAATTCATTTCTATCGATTACTTCGCCTGTATTATTTGATTCATCACAAACAACACGGAAATCTGTAATACCACGGCGACCTTGTACATCACGCAAGAATGGTTCAACTAAATTAACGAATTGAGCACGAGTAAATTGATCGTTGAATTCAAACAACGAGAATCGTGCAGCTCGACTAATTGACTTTTCAAGAACAATGAATAAACGGCGAACATTAATGCGATCAAAGGCTGATGGTTTACTTAAAAGTGTTTTATCGCCAAATAAAACTGAACCTTCGCCTTGGAAAGTTACTACAGGATTAACACCTTTAGAATATAGATCATCACGATCCGCTTTACTTGGATTCCATGCCAGTTTAATTACATTTCTTAGAATACCACGATTTAGTCCTCCTGGTGAGAACCAAGGATCTCTTTCTAAATCGGTTTTAGCACATAGACCAGCAACATCACCATTTAATGGTATCCAACGATATACATCATTGAACTTGTCATACTGATATTTCCAGTTACCATCCATTACAAGGTAAGATGAGGATGATAGAGTATTGCGATAAGCTAAAATGTCTGTTACTTCGTCACCAGCATTGTCAACACAATCGGCTTTTTCTGGTGATACAAATACTAAACAATCTTTGCGAGTTTCAGCAAGAGTTCTGAGCTGAGTTATTACTGCCGCATCGGCTGGTCCAGAAACAATTAAAGAAACATCGGTTGATTCTGCTGATGAAAATGCGTTATATGAAGAGATAACATTGGCTGCAACAATAGTGCCATCTGCACCACCAGCAAGTGTTACAGTTAAATTGGCTGTCATTAATTTATAAGTGTTAGCCGTTGCTGCAGCACCCCAAGAAATATTACCTGCTACTGTTTCTGAATGTGACATCCAACGGATGTACTTAGAACGATTTGCAATAACATTTTTATAATAATTTGAATTACCACTATCATCTTTTGCATCAGAAGCTTTCGATACAAATTCAAATTTTTCTATGATGCTATTTGGAGTACCACTAATATCACCTGTTGCATCCAAAACAATGATGTGAATCTCATCATTTGCGCCACCTTTAGACGACACATATGAAGATGTTCCTGGCGATGATGAAAATTCATCTTTATATGCCCATGTGCTAAAGTTATTAGCATCATTCATTGAGATTTTAATTGAGTTTCCTAATACACCAGCATATTTTGCTGCAAATTCACCATAGGTATTTGCTCCACCTTGGTAATTGCTTTCCCAATCATCGTCTGTTTTAATCAAAACAACATTGGTGCCATTAGCTGTAGCATTTTTGGTTGCGGCACCAAAAGAACGAACAACTTTTAGATTATTAGAATATGCGAGGAAGTTTGCGGCTGAGAACCAGTATTCATAATTTGTGCTGTTTGGTTTACCAAAACGGTCAACAAGGCGAACCTCGTCAGAAACGGTAGTAATTTCACCAACTGGACCCCAAGCAAACGGTCCAGCAAATGCGCCAATCGAAGTGGCGACTGAGGGCACAACTGTAGTCAGGTCAATTTCTGATACATTTACGCCGGGTGATAGCTGAAATGCCATGGATTTCTCCTTTTGTTATCGGGTCAAATTTTTATTTTAATTTATATTGTATTTATGTTTTTATAATCTTGACGAAAAATAACCTTTTTCCGACCAAACATCACCTGAATCTACAGTAATTTCTGGTTTTAAACCGTCATCTATAAACCCAACCGGTGCCAAATCTTCATCTGCAAGCATATTATTCTCTTCTAATAGTACCTTACGAATGTCAATATTCGTAGAATCTTTGAAGTATGACTGTGCGGTTAGCCAAGCAAACAGTACTAAACCCATCACAATATCATCATTATTACCTTCTTCCGCAGCATATGAATCTCGTATACGAACAAAAGTATTTAACTCGGCTATTGTATCAAAATCTTGTATCTTTAATTTATCAGATTCAATAAGGGTTTTGAGGTTAGCACAACCAATTTTTTTAACTGTTTTTGTTGTTTTAATACCAAAATTGGATGCTCTCTTAAAACCACCTGAGATGGTCTGACCTTTGATGTGGTGATGGTCAATCTTATAAACATATTCATACTCCAAGTCATAATGTAAAATATCTACCACCTGTTGGCCTACATTATTTGTTTCAATCAATGCGTAGGCCTCATTGTATCTTTTACACAGACTATAAATGACTGTTGGAAAGAACAAGAGTGGTAGTTTATTGTTTCTATATTTAGCGACCTGCCTATAAGGCACCTCGGTCACATCTATCATATTAATGGTGTGGTAATCTAAACCAACACCTTCTGAACAGTCTACGGTGGCAATATACAACCGGCCTGTTTTTGGTTGTTCATAAATGTCTAAGTTTTCTTCTTGCCAAGGCGGATCAAAAAATGCTAGGCTTCTTAGTTTAGCACCAGTGATCAGAGTGGCAGAAGAACCAATAAACTCAGTTTCAAATTCTTGACGAAACTGTTCCTCAGAGGTGTTTCGTATTGTTTCTTCTTTCCATTTATCGTCACGACCTGGTACTTGTGACCAATGAACCTCAATTGGTTTATATAGGCTTCGTTTTTCTGTAGCATCCACCCACATCTTGTAGAAATGATTGAGTCCACATGGTGTTGAAACAATAATAACCTTTGAAGTTTTACCAGAAGATATTACAGGATAGGTAGAAGTAAAAAACTCATCTGCCATATTTTTGGGTACGAAAGCAAATTCATCTAAGAAAATGAGGTTATAAGTTCCGCCTCGAACACCAGCTGAAGAAGTTGCATAGGCATATATCTTTGAACCATTTTCTAGTTCAATGTTTCTTTTATTCCAAGTAATGATGCCTTGTTGAAGCCACAAAGGAAGATATTCATAGGCCTTTTGCACACGAGATAAAATCTCTTGAGCTAATTGACCTTTATTGGCAAGAATAGCAATATTGTATTCTTCTTGGAATAAAACAGACCACAACATGTAACCAACTGTCGTAGTGGTTTTACCAACTTGTCGAGGCATTTTACAAATGGAGAAACGGTTTGCATGGAAATCACGCACCATATCTTCCTGAAATGACCACATATTGAATGGAACCAAACCGTGATCCACATTGACAATCTTCACATAATTTTTAATAAAATGAACTGGATCAGCCGCACACTTTATAAACTCTTGTGCCTGTTCTTCAGTAAATGATATATCAACTCCAACCTTTTTTAGGTTGGAATTACCCAAATAACCATCGTTCATTTATTTTGTAATGCTACGAAGCATCCATTGATGTTTACTATGTGTATCAATACGGCCTGCTAAAAAATCTGCAAGACCTTGTTTGTCTAACTGGTCTGCAAGTTTAAATGCCACATTAAGTGTAGCAAGAACCCGTTCATTATCGGTCATTAATCGCCTTGCCATTTCTATGCCAGCAGGCACAGCAACTTCATCTTCAATCTCTGTGAGTTCCATAAAACGAGTAAACGAACCTGGTGCATAGGTATCTAAGGCTCGAATTTGTTCTGCAATTGGATCAATAGCACCATGCAATTCTTCATAAAGATTACCAAAAAAATCATGGTATTGTGGGAAATTGGAACCTTCCACATTCCAATGGTAATTATGAGCTTTTAGGTATAAAGCAAATGTATCTGCTAGAACCTTTTTCATTATTTCTTGTAAAGTATCCATAGTTTTATTTATTTTCTTTGAGTTGTTTAAGTAATTCTGCCGTAGAACCAACAAATACGGCTTTATCTATTGTAAGATTTTGTGTATTGTTGGTTACTTTTGGTTGTAAATCTTGTTTTCGTTTTTGAACCTCTAATAGGTCTTTATTCATATCAGCAAGGTTTTTTAACATACCTGCAACCACCTCAAAGGCTCTTGGATGATCTGATTGCTTGGCAACCGCAATAATGTGGTCTGCCGCTTCATTTCCTTTTTCAATTAAATCCCGCAAATTTTGCCGAGCAAATTCAGCATCATCTTCTATAGGATCTTTCACTTCAACCATCTCATTAGAAATGGGTATTGGTTCTATTTGTAGTGCTTCAGAAAGTTTTTCATTCAACTTTTTCATGTATTATTAGGCCATTCTGTAATTGTTTCTGAAAAACCAAATTCATCATCTGGTTCAGCATCATTAGGAACAGGAGTTGTTGTGATTGTTACTGATTTTAATGGAGTTTTATCAACAGAAGTTACTGTATATTTAGCTCTAGAATAATCTCCTCGAATTATATCACCTACAGATACCAAATTATTTAGCTCACCTAAAATTAACACTCCTGTAGAAGTATTACTAAAGAACACAACTTTGCCTGTAGTTTCTGTTCCATCCACACGAATGGTTTCTGCTGTTGTAAAATAGTTATTACCATTAGCATAATCAATTTTAACTTTTTGAGCATTTCTATTTTGTTCATCAATATAGATATTAGTTTTTGCGGAGCCATATGATATGCCGTTAGCCGCAGCCGTATTGGCATATTCTGCACCAATTAAACCACCTGTTGGTGTTTTTACAGCAGGCCACAAATACCCTTTAACGGTGAATTCCAGATCCCATGTTATTAATCTTGTTGTCATCATGTCACCTTCATAATCAGTAACAGTATTTACAGAGTTTAATATAATAGGCATATCATATTTTTGTTCCATTTCTGCTATAAAATCTACTGTAACTGTAAAATCCGGTTTAAAAAATGGAAGTATTTGTTCTAATATTTGTGTTCCATCTTCTGTATTACGCACAAATATTGACATAGAAAAATTGAAATCATAAGGCACAGGTGCATACTGTGTAATTAATTTTCCGTTAACATTTTGAGCAAAATTTTGTAATGAAGATTGTTGTTTGCGGGATACATCATAAGAAAGTCCTGTTAAATCAAAAGACATACGAGGAACAACAACATTGATGGATCGATTTAAATTTGGATCAGAAGTAATACGAGTTATATATTTTTCTTTTGCTCCATAAGAAAGAGGAACTTTAAATGTTTCTTTTTTTGTTACACCATCTTTAGTGTATCTTTGTAAATAAATGTCGTTGAAAATTGTACCAAATGCCACAACAATTTTACGAATGGTTCGATTATAATAATGTGCTTGTCCTAACATTAGGGCTCTCCAAATGGATTAACTTCCGTAAAATCAATAATTAAATCTGATTCTGATTCGATTCTGGTATTGTCAATAATATCCTCAAAAGCATCATTATCTTGGTAGGAGGTGTTTGCAGTACCAGAAGAAGTCCAAATTGCACCACTTGTTACACCTTTTGTATTTGTGTTATTAGCATATGTTCCAATTGTGCGAATAACATCCAATTTTCTAGTTGTTGGTGCCCAAGAATAAACAATTGATTGGAAAGTTGCGTTAGCTAAATCAGTACCTTGATAAACGATTTCATCGGCAACAAATGTGCCCGAGCCTCCTGCCAATAATGAAAGTTGAGTTCTTTTATATGAATCACGGATTTGTTCATCGACCTCCTCAATGCCTGTACTAATAACCTCTTCTGAAAATACAAACTGTTTCATTTTTAAGGAGTAAACATAAACATTACCACCACGGCCACGACCTAATGTATAAAACATTGCTTGATCATTTTCATGTTCAACAAATGTTATTTCAAAAAAGTTTTTTACGAGTGGAATGTATACTAGGTCACCTTCTCTTGGTCTAATTAAATTTGCATTACCACAAGTGTAATTAAATCTTTTGCGAGAAACTAACATTGTGACTTCATCTCGAATTTCTAAACCAAATTTAGAAATAAAGTCACCTTCTCCTTCCATACCAGTTACATTTTCCAAATACATTTCAATTGGATAAGCAGAAACATATTGTTTTAAAGTATCTTCACCATAAAGATAGTCTACTTGATCTCGACTAGTTCTTGGTAAATAATAAACATCCATTCCATTAATTTGCATTGCTTCAATAACTAAATCCTCAACAAGAAGTTGTTCTTGTGTTATTTGCTCAGCTGGAAAATTATTAAAATAGAAATTAGTAGGCATTTTTAGCCCATATAAATTTCATTAGGAAGAACATTGTATATTTGCATTTCTTCTTCCATCTTGTTTAACTCTTCTGTAGCTTCGTCATATATTTCTTTTCCGTTCAATATGACTCCTCCAGGTAAAGCAATATTTCCAAATTTTTTCAAATTATTACCCCATTGCATTTTAATTTTTGCAGTAGCGTATGCTTTAAGGAATCGGTCATTCCAAACATCCGATATTCCTTCTTTTGTTGCTGTGGTTCCTGTTACACTTGCAGTTAAATTAGCACTTAAAGTTATTTCTGTTGGAGAAATAATTTTATTTACAGTTACTTCTTGGTTATCTCCAAGTTTAATAATGTCGCCTTCAACGATTTCTTGATCAAAAACGGTATTTGTGCCAGTAAGAGTTTTGGAAATTGTGTTACCGGTAACAGTTCCTGTCAACACTAGATTATCTGGTTTTAATTGTCTATAACATTCAATGACAAAATATTCACCCACTTCTATATCCCTTGACCAATCTATATCAAGAAACAGTTTATTCATATGTCGATTAAATCGGAACTGAGGAGTGCCCGAGAAAAGAAGATTGAGGGTACGAATATGTTGCATGGTAATTTCATATGACACATACGATACCGATGTAAAGTCATAGAGGTCATGCAAGCGTAATTGATAACGCAGGTCAAACATGTTGACTGATGAGTTGGAGTCATCAAATGGTAAAACACCTGTTACAAAAGCTACTGCATCAGGACAATAAATCCATCCTCGATCTATGTCAGTTTGTGTAACACGATGTTTCATAAATATCTTTTCGGTACCATCAAAATGGTAGTCAAAAAAGAAAGATAGAGAATCGTCTATCCGATCATCGATTTGATCGTCATCAACATTAATTTGTATTACTGGATGCCCAAGCTTACGGAGACAATAATCTTTGAGTTGAGCTCGTGTTCTTACAGCGGCCATTGAAATACTCCTGTGTTTTGAGAGTATTTATGCTTTATTTGCCATAAGAGCCTGAGATATCTGATCTCTCTGTTCTTGTGTAGTTTGAGGAATTTTTGTTAGTATATAGTTCAATGCACCCATTATTTCAGACCACCGCTCATCATGGTGTTGATGGGTAACAAAAACTAAACCACATTTTATGAAATTATCTAAGTCTTGTTCTTTAAAGTAATGACTTAAAAGATACCACAATGTCCAACAATTTGTTGGATTTCTTTCAAACTCTTCCTTCAACATTCTGGTGTATAACTCTGGCCGTTCTTGTTTTTTGAAATCTTGGTCGTGTATTAAATATATGTGTTCATTGTATATTTCAACCTCTGGTTTTATCATGCGATCATGTTTCCACCAAAGATGTTCATAAATGGGTTGTGTCCAATAATAATCATGCCGAAGGTGTATTTTATTTGTAGCTTGTTGATGTGGTGGTCCAACCCTCACAACATCAGAATATATGTCTAATCGGTCACAAGCAATATTTGTTACTCTTGGATTTTCTTTTATCATTTTTTCCATTTGTGCTAAAACATTAATGGAAAAATATTCATCTAAATCAGGTGAAAGACACCATTCAACATGATCTGGAATCATATCTAGATTGTAATTTCTAGCATTACTAAAATGCCAAGGATCAAATATTTTTTGTTCTACGATTACATTACCTGCTTTTTTAAATTCTTCATATGTACCATCAGTAGAACCTGTATCTAAAATGACACGGTAATCAAAATCTTTAGTGTAATATAACCATTTTTCCACATATTTAATTTCGTTTTTACATATTGTGTAAGCAGCTGTAATCATCAATAATCCAGTTTATCATTTCTTTCTGTTGTTCTGCCTTCTAGAGGGCGTGCTTTAATTGTTGTGTCTAAATGATCTTGACTTTTATCAAAAGCAATCAGACCTCTGTGACACACATTAAACAAATCGGTTCGCATCATAATATCTAAAGGCGCACAAATTCCCATTTTTAAAACATGAGACAATAAATTTTTTGCCATTGGTGGGTCTATTGAGTAAGCATGAGCCCTACAAATAAAATGGTAATTTGGACCCTCTGAAGCATGTGGTGGAATTGGCACCATAGGCCAATTTTTTTCAGCCCACTCTGAACCACCAAGATAAATTATAGAATTATAAGCATCGTGAGCTAAAAGGTTTTTAAGAATAATTGCATCATGCTCTAATATGATAATTGGTCTATCAATTTTAGCACAATGAGTCCAAAGACTAATGTGACTTAAAGCACAAGCCACTTCTCCTCTGGTTAAATAGTGATCAGTAATTTTAAACATTGCCATTATATCACTATCTTTTGAATGTTCTGGTTCTAAAATGGGATTTTCATAACCATTATAAGCGTCCCAAATTTTATATTTCATTCCCACTCTATCACAAGATTCTTGGCATCTCTGAGAATAATTCTCAGAGGTTTTATTACCTTTTACAGTAATGATATAAGCGTTTTCTATTTCAATATTATATGAATACCATAAATTTATCATTTTTTTCTTCCTAATAATTCTATAATTGCATCTTCAAACTCTTTGTCATTATATCTGCATGGTTTATGAACCTGCATTAACAATACCATAGAATTAGCAACATTATTAAAATGATTTAAAGCATGCATTAACTCTTCATGTTTGATATTACCTTTTTTTTGTTTTTCAATCCAAGGTTCATTAAAAATAAACTTATAATCCGAAATTTCTATATCTATTTTTTCTTCATATGCTAACAAAGAGTCGCTTTCTCCTTTAGTTATTTTTTCATCCATCAATCTTTTTTGATCTAACATTTTAAAAAATCCAAGTGTTAATTTTCTTTTATGAAAAGGATCATCAATTGAGGTGTCACACAACCAATGAGGGACTTGTATTTCCCATGTTGCACCATTACAACTAATTCTATACATTTCTTTAATTATATCCATAAAGTGCCTTGGAGAATCACCAAGATGCTCTAAAATATCTTTAGCAACAATATGAGAAAACTCATCATTTTTCCATGGCCAAGGAGTCTTTTCTAAATCAACAACTTCATCTGGTTTTAATACTGACAATTTATCAACATTGTGATATCCATCAATTTTTCTTAAACCACAACCAAGATTCAATTTTCTAAAAACTTTATCTTCATTTGGTTGTTCGATATGTTTTAAATTATATTTTTCTTCAAACTCTTTATATAATTTTTGCCAAATATCATTCCATTTTCCGTATTTTGCTTGGCGAAATATTTTAACATTTTTATAATATGGGCTTGAAGTTGAGTGTGGAGCTTTCCAAGTCCAAGTATGATATGGCAAAGCGGGAACTATTACCCATGTTTCTTTACCAAGAGCACCAGCTAAATGAGCAATTGCTGTGCAAGAGGTAATAACTAAATCTAAATTTTGAATCGCTGCAGCTGTTTCGTCCCAACTCGTAAGTTCTGGTTCCAAATCAATAATTCCTTTTGGAACATTGATTGTATTGTGATCTTTTTGAAAACTGTAGAGTTGAACCTCATCATATTTTTGGAGATTCAAAATAAATTCAACAGGAAATCTGCGAAACTGTTGATGTTCAAATTTTGGATTACCAGCCCAACGAATACCAATTTTTAATTTATTGTTAGTAAGTTTAGATTTCCATTTTTCCACCAAATTAGGCAAAGCAAACAAGTATGGATCATTTGGCAAATCATCAAAAGTATGGCCTGCAACCCAGCCTGCACTAAAACCAGGTAACCAAAAATCAGGTTTTACATTTTGCGCCTCGTTTCGTAAAATAACACCATCAACACCTTTTATCCGAGAAAATATATCTACAAGTTCTGGTGCTGCAGCTATATAAACTTTACCTGCACCTAAATTTTTATATGATGTAGCAAAACGAGCATGAATAATTTCATCACCAAATCCACCTTCTAAGGAAATAATAATTGTTTTCCCTTTAAGGTCATGTTGTGCTGGATTGTAGATTGGAGCTTTTGTATAAAGCGGTGGAGATCCATACACATTTAAGAATCTACCGTTTTCTAAAAGTTGTGAACCTTGTTGATAATTACCTTCTTGAAGCATAAACCAACCACGATTGAAAGAATGCCTCATCCATATATCGTTAGTTACATTTCCAAATGGATCTGTTAATTTTTTTGGGCCCAAAGCTTCCATTTTATCTGAAAGCTTTCGAGCTGTTGCACTATCACCATTTAACTGCAATTCAAGCATTTTATCCAAATCGTGCTTATTTGGATCATTAAGTTTAAAACCATTCATAATATACCTTTATCTAAATTGTGGCCCACCTACCCATAAAACTAACGATCTTCTTTTACCTTTAGTGATTGGAGATACTCTATGTAAAACAAAAGATGGAAAAAACCATGCTCTACCTTTTTTCATTTCAAGTGTTCTTGGTTCATCATTATTTGTTTTAACTTGTAAAAGTCCACCTTCAAAATCTTCTGGATTACTTAGTAGTATTGCCATAGATAGTTTTCGTGGAATAAAAGAAGAATCTTCTATGCTATCATCTGTATGCCAAGAATAGTATCCTTGATCTGTTTCATCATATTCACTTAATTGAATTTTTTCATAACAACCAGTTAAATCAAAATGAAAAAATCTACGATTCACTTCAGCAACCGTAGCAACAATTCTTTTCCATAAATCCAAATTATCTTCTTGCAAATCTAACCAAGTTACTTTACTATTTCTAATTTCAGGATTAAAATTTTCAGTATTTAAATCACCACCAATTTTACCTTCTTCCATTTCTTTCCAACCTGATAAAGAATTCAAATACTGATAATCTTCTTCTAACAAAAAATCTTCCCAATATGCCAAATATTCAGTACCATAACATTTTCTTGGGGGGATTTCAAATATCATTCAAAAGTTCTCCATTGTGAAACAGGAAAAATACCTGTTGGATAATTAGGATTTGTATTTTCTTTATACACAAAAAATACATCTCCTGACACAGCCACTCTTTTTTCATTTTGTATTGTTCCAACTTTTTTTGTATAATGATGAAGATGACTAGGAAAAACAAAAAGTTTTCCATTTTTAGGTTCAAACGACCATTCTATACTATTTAAATCTGTATAGTTTGTTACTAATTTTTTCCAGTTTGTGTTTGTATAATCATAAAATGCTCCATGAAATGGTTCATTTGAAGATTTTTCTAAAGCAAAACATAACATATCAGAATTTTTTGGCACATCTACATAGTATACAAAAGAATAATGACTTGTTTCATGCACATGATTTGGTGTGCTCATATTATCGTGAAGTATATTTAGCCAAGTTTTTGTAATCACAATGTCAAAAACTGAAGAATCGAAATTTAATTCATCACAATATGTTCGAAAAGCATCTACAATAAATTTAAAACCTTCTACAAAAAGAGGTTCTGTATGAATAGCATTAAAACCTGTGCTTTCTCCCGAATATAATTTATTGTTTTTTTTAATACAATACTTTTCTATGTTTTGTAGAAATATGTTATTATATTTTTGGTGATCATCATAAAAATATTCACCAATTGCAGTAGGAAAAATTCTGTGTATTGTCACTTGATATCCATTAAATGTGTTCTATACCGATTATATAATTCACCAACCACATCTCTTATATTTGAATCATTTGCTTTATCAACAAAATTTCCATTTTTACGGACAAAATGTATAAAAACTTGACCAGAATAATAACCATCGGGTCCATCACACACATTTCTCCAATGTTTTACATCACATCCTTTGTATAAAACACCATCACCTTCTGCTAAATCTATTCTATTTCCATTCATGTAGATTGGCCAAGAATAATGATGTGATCTTCCTAATTGTATAGACACGCTTATTTCACATTCTGGCCGGTCTGTATGTTCTTCTAAAGTGTTGCCATTTACATATAAACGAGAATATGCATAAGTTGGTAAAAGTTCTTCATCGATAATTTTTTCAACGCTAGGCCAAAGTTTTTCTTGTAATGTTTCAAATATAACTTCGTGATCCATTAAAGAAAAGGATTCACATTGACTATCTTTTAATTTACCACCATACGAAGGATTTCTCAAAAGAATATGAGACAAAAAATTACATAAGGAATTGTCAACAAGTCCTTTTAAATGTAAATATCCTTGAGTGTGAAAAATTTCTGAGGGTGTCATAACAATGAAAGGCCTTTATCAATCATACTAAAATATTCGTCATTTGCAATTAAAGGTGCAGCAATTTTTATATGTTTTACTTTTTCACCTGTCAAAAATAAAGCGGTAGTAAAACCAACATCATATAAGTTTTGTGTTGTAATTTCTTTGGGAAAATCCAACACAGCAATTAATCCTTTGTTTCTTATATTTAGGTTGTATTTTTTAGCTAAAGTTCTAAAATTATTTTCTATCACATTTACATTCTGGAATAAATTAAATTTTTCAATATGTTTTGTTACCTCTAAGGCGGCAATAACACCATGCATATTTGGTTGCCAAGTGTGGCCGTGTTCCCATGATTCTTTGGATAATACATCAAATATCTTAGAATTGCAAGCCGCCGCACCTAACGGAGAGTAGCCTCCAGTCAAAGCTTTGCCGATAGCACATATATCAGGTTGTATTCCGTATGATTGATACCCAAACCATGTGCCAAATTTACCCCAACAAATGGCAACATCATCTAATAAAAAATTTATATTATAGGCAAAACAAAGTTGCCTAATTCTTTTAAACCAATTTTCTGACCAAGGCAAAATATCTGACACCCAAGGACAAGTTTCGAAAATAATACACCCAATGTGTTTGTGATTTTTTTCTAATACTTTATTGAGATTTTTCAAACAAAGGGACTCAGCAACTTCTCTTTCTTCAACATTAATCCATTTTGGAGCATCTACAATATATGTTCGACCTAAAGAAGAATATTCTCCACGCAAATGTTTACCAAGCATTGTTGTTCCGTGATAGCACGGAACAAAAGATACAATTTTATTTTTTTCTGGATTTACAAGTTGCCAATATTTGTCATTCATAGCAACAGCAGCTTCAACAGCATCAGAACCACTTACAGCCCAAGTTAAAGCTTTCCAATTACCATATGAACAAATAATTTTTGTTAATTCAGCAACTTGTTCTGATGTTTCTCCTGTATTACCACGAAGAAAATTGACTTTATATTTTTCGTTTAAAGCTTTTAATATGTTTTGATTATCATATCCTAAAACGAAAGAACTCCAGCCAGAAGTTAAATCAAGTTTTGGTTTTTCATCTTCTTTGAATTTTACCCAAAAACTTTTTGTTTCTGAAACTGTTTTTTCTTTCTCACTTGAAAACCATAATTTTAATTCAGTCATTTAATTTCTAATATTAAACATTCAGTTAAACATTTTATCTCTTTTGGATTTACCACATACAACTGATAAGGCCCTTCTAGTTCATTATCCTCCACTTTTACTTTACCTTCACACAAAAAAATTTTTTGATTTTCTTGCCCATAAATTGTAGTTTTAGGATTAAAATGATAATGCTCCACATTAGGTAAAAAATTTCGATTATCAGATTCATTACAATGAAAAAATTCGAAAGGTTCTTTTGATTTGAACCAGTAATCATCATCCAAATATTCTGTTGAACTGATAAATGTTCCTGTGTTTGCTTCTTTTATTTTTCCATCAATGTTAAATATATGCAAATTGCCTTTTGTTAAAAAGTTAAATTGTTTTCCTTTATAACTTGCAAAAGGTATTCTTTCATTTGCATTAATACTATACTTATATATTGTGTATCCAAAACAAGCAATTTTTTGTTGTTTCATATTAACTCACCAAATTTAGTTTTAGCAAAAGAGAAAGATAATATTTGCCTTTTTTTATTTCTTTTTAATGATACAGCGTGGGGAACAGAAACATCAATCAACCAACACTCACCTTGTTTTGATGTAAAATTTTCCAATTCATTTAAAGTATATGATATTTTTTCCCAATTGTAAAAATGCGTTACTTCATCATTAGTTTTTATGTAATAATTTAATGTGGAATATCTTCCTATATCTATGTGAGGAGATAAAGCAGAATTTTCACAATCATCACCACATACTTCTAAAATTGAAACAACGGGAATTTCTTTAATTAAAAATTTTTGAGGAAGTTGTTTGACGAAATCATTTTGATTTTCAATAAAAAATGTGCTAACAATTACAGGTTTTCTTGAATCATTTTTGGCATACTTTTGTAGCCTATCATAGGTATAATGAGGTTTTATTAAGTTTACTTTTAATGGACTTGTGTCAATTATAAGATCAATTTTTTTGGCATAATTCATATAAAATATTTTTTTAATTCATCAAAAGATCCATTAAGATATATTTGAACAATTTCTCTATCATCTAAATTATCACCAACAACTTCATGGGGTTGCGTTACATTGATTAACCAACATTCACCATTTTTAGCAACAAAACTTTCCGCTTCTTTTAATTTATTTTTTTTAATTTTATAAAAAAAAGAACCATTATCATTTATATTATTATCAATTTCTATTTCGCCATCATAAAATATTGTTTTTTCTTCGTTTGTTTTTGTGTAATAATTTAGTATTGTTTTTTCATTTACATGAGTATGACAATTAATTGGCTTTAAACTACAATAACAAATATAGATAATTTTATCAACAATTTCTTTTGGTAATTTATTCTTTATTTTTTCAACATCTTTTTTTGTTACATATTTTCTTATAAAAGAAGGGCCATCGTCTGTGAGCTCATAACCGTGCTTACCTAAAATTTTTGCATTTTTAGGTAATTCTAAATCAAATTGTATGTTAACTTTTTTATAATATTTCATAAGAAAAATAACCCGTAAATATCAGTTATTGCTTTAATTTCTTTGTCACCATTTTTAAAATGTAATTGTCTTGGTGCAATAATTTCTTGACCATCTATTTCTAATTTACCGTAACAAAAATAAAATTTTGAATTGTTTTTAATTGTTGTTTTATTACCTATTTTTAATTCATAATTTTTTATTGTAGGAAAAAAATCTTTATTCATTCTTTTATCTAAACAAAAAAATTTAGCATCTTCTTTTTCAACTGTTGATTCATAAAATCCAATATCTTCTTTAGAAGAATCTATTAATTTTCCTGGATTTGCTTTTATAATTTTATCATTTTTTTTAAAATTTATAATGCCTTTTACATAATATAAAATGCAACACGAATCACTCTTTATTTCGGTATAATATTTTTCATTTAATTTAACATTATTTTCCATTATAACATAACCAAAAGCAGGCCTAGGTTTTTGATTTAATATTTCCGATTCTATATCTAAACTTGCAAACTTTTCCATAACTAAACAACATATACCTTGTTAATTGTTTCTTCTTCAATTGATTCTAAATCACCGTCATTCTTTTTTAAATCATTTATATCAAATTCAAATGTTTCTCCAATTTTTGAATCAAAAAAATCACTAATATTTGGATTTTTTTTTACATTTTCTCTTATTGATTCCATTTCGCACATTGTAATTCCTGTTTTTGCTATGTCTTTAAGTATTTTTTCAGGATCAGAAATGCTTGAATAGATTGATGGTAGTGAAAAATTAATTGTTGAATATTCACCTAATTTTTTTAAATTCTTATCGGATGCAAAAGTAACTTGTAGATCGTGGGTTTCTGAATTAAATTCCACAATTTTCATTTTTAATTTATTCATTTTTTTTATTTAAGAAGATGGGCCTAATCTTGTGCCTGTGTTGGCCCAATAGACAAATGGCAATCCTTGTATGTAGTATCCAGCAGACCCTCCAGTTCCTCCAGTTGGAAAAGCACCTGATCCAGGATTTCCTAAAAAACCGCCTGGTCCTCCGTTATTAGAAGGCGATGTGGGCGAACTCTGTATCGGCGTGACTCCGGCCCCTCCAGTTGTTAATGTTCCGGGGGTACCCGCTGTTGGAACACCGGCACCAGAGCCAGCTACAGATCCTGCACCGCCGCCACCGCCACCTCCAGGCGGAGTTTGAGTGAGTGGTCCTCCTTGTTTTGCTGGTCTAGGCGTTACGTATGGATAGGGTGCTCCTCCTCCTCCTCCTCCACCACCACCTGCAATGGTACCTTGATTATCAATAATTACTGGTCTTTGTATTAGAAGAGCTCCTCTACCAGGCGAGCCTTGTCTATCCGCAACCAGGCCAGGATTTGGGTTGCCTCCGTTACCACCTTGAGCAACAATATATCCATAATTTACAATTTTAATTTTATCTTTTGGATGAAAAGCTGAAGGAACAGTAATAGCACCGTCAAATATACCTACTGTGCCGGTTCCCACAATTTGTCCTTTTTCTACTGTCAATGTAATTTCTGTGTTTCCAGCATCATATTTTGGACCTCTATTTGTATAAAGGTCATAACCAATCCAGGGCCCAGGAACTCCTGTTGGAGTACCATTGAACGTACCATACGGAATTGTTAATTGAACTTGAACAGCTCTAGAACCTCTTCCTCTTAAATCGTTCATAGAAATTACAGATCGATTTGTTCTGAAAGCAGGTATTTGAAATGCACCAGAAGTTAAAACTGTAGTCCACGCTGAAACACTAACGGGGCTTGATCGTGATGTAAAATCAAAATTACCAAGACCTCCTAAAGCACCGTCTCCCCATGCTTCTAAAATACCAGCACCAGAATTGTCCCATCTTAAATAACGAGCAGAGCTAAGTTGGTCAACACTAGCAACCTGTCCTTCTATCTGTAAAATATTTTTTCCTTGAGGAGATCCAGTAGCAACAACAACAGGACTTGATCGAGATACACTGGACAATACTGATGTTGCATTTCGAGATCCACTTCCCCAATACAAGAATCTTTGAATTCCTGTTGTTGGAGTTGAATTAGTTCCATTTAGCAAAACATAGAAAGCTGGTTGTGCGCTATTATTAAACTGTGGATAATATGTAGTAAAATCTTGAACTCCATCTTGCCATTCATCAATAGCTATTTTAAGATGTGTGTCCAAATATCCAGACCAATTAAGAAACATTTGTCCATCGGTTAGAAAATATTTTGTAAAATAAACATTACCAATAGTTTTCGTTGTTAATGTTGTATTATCAGCAAGAGCACCATAAGTATTATACCCCCAAGCAAAAGCAGCACCAGAATTATCAATTAAAAATGCATTTGAAGTTGCAGAGCCGCTTATACCCGAATCAATAAAAGCTGCATTTTTTACATTATTTGGATCAGATCCTGTTGATATTAATACTGGCGAAGAATAGACTATACCAGCTGCCGCATAAGGATTTAAAAATTGATTATAATTTGTACCCCAAACCCAAACATTTCCAGATTGTGTTATTGCATGACATCCAATAAGGCTTGATGAAAGATCAATTACCTTATCAGTAGCAGAAAAACCTATTTGAACAGGAGATGAACGATGACCAGCTACGCCAATCCCCAATTGTGATTCGGTGTTATACCCCCAAGCCCATAAAGTACCGTCTGTTTTTGTTGCATAAGAAGAAAGACCTCTGCTAAAAACTTTCCACCAATTAGTATCCGTTCCTATTTGAACAGGAGATGATCGATTAACTATGTCATTTGTTCCTAATGCACCATGAAACCCATATCCCCAACTCCATAAAGTTCCATTTGATTGGACACCTAACATGTGTTGTTGTGCCAATCCAAGAGCGGTTTGGTTTGCAACTGCTATATCGATCCATGTGTTAGATCCTATTTGAACAGGAGAAGAACGGTGAACTAAATCATTTAATCCTAATGTTCCACTACCATTATATGCCCAAGTCCATAGCGTTCCATCGGTTCTAATTCCAGCAGATGTAGCTCCTGGAACAGCTTTTAACCATCTTGTTGAAGTATTTCCAACCAAAGTTAGATTGGACTGACCAATAATCGAATTTATTCCAAGATTGCCATGAACATTACTGCCACAAGTATAAAGATTACCCTCGTCTGTTAAAGCAAAAACTCTAGGACTGTCAATATGTTTGTCTACTCGTATATCAGACCAAGTTCTAGTTGTGCTTGCAGGTCCTAATTGAGCCGCTGATGCTCGCAATGTATTTGTCGGGCCGAATTCAGTAGTTAAAACACCATTATAATTATATCCACTTCCAAATAAATTTCCCCAATTATCAATAGCAAAAGTAAAATATGCGTGAGTTGCTACTTTTTTCCAATTACCATAAGAATTTTTTCGGCTACTACCAACTGTGGGAAACAATAAAGCTCCTGAA
>Ga0181343_1000187_pt1 | contig 29923 bp, 33 predicted proteins | sample Su13VDMLBSD_FD_130110 | JGI IMG/M metagenome (GOLD analysis project Ga0181343, IMG submission 130110) | Freshwater viral communities from Lake Michigan, USA - Su13.VD.MLB.S.D | ecosystem: Environmental > Aquatic > Freshwater > Lake | place: USA: Michigan | collected 2013-07-15
ACGTGTGCCCTTCCGGTCTGAGTTAAGGTAATTCAAACACTTCTGAGTAATATAAATGATATAGGTAAAAGTATGTTATCAAATCAAATAGATGCAGTTCCAGATAGTAAAAAAATAATAGGTATTTATTATGATGGATTTAGTGTCCAAAATATTGAGGAAAACATTGATAAGTCAAAGGAAGCACTTGAATCATCAAAAAAAGAAAAAGAAGAATTAAAAAAGAAGATTGAAGAATTAGAAAAAAAGAAAGATGGAGAAGAATCTAATATTAGATCATTGAATCAGAAAGATAAAGAATTAGATCAGAAAATATATGATTTACAGAATAATATTAATCATTTAGAAAAGATTAAAAAGATCATTTCGAATAGAGGTACAAATAACAATCCTCAATATTATCTTTATTGGAAAAAAGATTTAAATGATTTCTCTTCAAATGTAATAGAAAAAGTAGGAGCAACTTCGAGTGAAAATTTATTAATAATTTTAAAATCAAAAATAAATAATAAGAATTCTCCTATTTTTAAAAAATTATATAATAAATTAGAAAATATTATTAATACAAATACACCAACTACATCATCTATATCATCTATACCACCAGCACCAACTATATCAACTACACAAAATAATGATAATATTAAAAATATTTTAGATGCAATTAAAGATAATGTAAGTTGGAATCAAAACAAAAAAAATATTGAGCATTTAATTAAGAGTAATATTAAAAATAATGATAATATTAAAAATATCAGTCAAGATGATTTTAAAAAAATTATTAATAAAGTAATTAAAACACATAAAGAAAAGAAAAACTCAAATGATTTAAATAATGATATAATAAAAATTATTAATGATTCTTTTCTAACATTATTTAATATTACAGAATCAAAAACATCAACTACTGGTGAATCATATGTTTTAATGATTCAAGGAAAGAAAATGTTATTGGAATCTTATAAAAAAAAACTTTTGAAAGAGGATATATCTGAAGATGAATCAAAATTTGAGAAGTTTAATATTGATTATTTTAAGGGAAAGTATGACGAGATAGAAAAACAGGAAAAGCATATACAGAAGGTTGATGACACAAAAAAAGAAGGTTTAATAAAGGATATTGAAAAAGCAAAAAAAGATTTAAAGGAAAAGATGATATTTCAAATTGTTCGAAATACATATGAAGTGATTAAATCTTTGAAAAATCCTGAATCTAATGCTAGCCAAAAAGTTACATCAGACATAAAGGGAAAGATAGGATTTGAGCCTACACCTTTAAACTTTGCAATGAATTCATTACTCAAATTTCAAACAATGACAAAATTCAGTAGATCAATATCAAATTTTGTTTTAAATATTGTTTTATCTCAAATGGAGCAATTAAACATTATATATTCAATTATTTCAAATGACAAGTTAAATAGAGATGAATTGATTAATTTATATAGAGGATATGAAAGCAATTTAAGAAATTTACAAAATGGTATGCAAGGCGATAAAGCAGTTAAAAGTTTTGAAGATTTAATTGATAAGATTGAAGAAAACTTTGGTGCAGAATCTGAAATCTATAACAATATAAAGCAAATACATCAAGGCATAATTTCTAATTTTAAAGAAATGAATAATAAGCAGGGTGAATTTAAAAATGTATTAACTCAATTTGTTGAAAGTTATGAATCATTAAAAACCGAAGAAGAGAAGAATCAATTAAGAATTGAGATGATTAAAAAGTTTATTGAGATAAAGAATTCAAAGGAATTAAAAAATTTATATAGTATTTATTTGAAAAATATTAATTTCTTTGAAGGTGTATTATCTAAAATTAAGAATGAGAATAATCAAATTGGATTAGGTGTATTATTGGAAAAAAATTCAAAGGAGACTTTCGATCGAATATATGCAGAAGAAAAGAATAATTTTGATCAAACATTTTCCAAGACTGATAAAATTTTAGGTAAAGGTGTAGGTCAAGGTCAGTTAAATGAATTATTTGTTTCTATGGAGCAGAAATTGAAAGAGCTTCAAAGTAAACCAGTAAAAAATAAAGAGAATCCAAAAGAAGCAGAAAACAAGAAACAGGAAGAAAATCCTGAATCAGAGAAATCAGATAATATAAATACTAAACAAGACAAAGAAAATAAAACAGAAGAAAAACCAGAATCATCTGATATAAAATAATTTAAACAATTTCTAATAATTTAATAAATTCTAATAAACGAAAGAGTTATTAGAATGAGTCAATCTACTGTATGGGTACCAAATATTTGTTATGAAGAAGAGGGTGAAGGCTTTACGCAAGGGCTTCCATTTATTGAGGTACCTGCCGATAAAGAAATGCCAAATTGTTTATTTTTCTGGGAAATGCGTGACTATACTGGTGAAGATGCACAACCTGGTGAAAAGTCTGCAGAATTAAGATCTTATGCAAGTATGGAGGTTCTTAAGAAGAATTTAAGTCCTTTTATTTTTGACGAAGTAAGAATGGCATTAGGATTAAAACCATTGCAAGAAATGTCAGATTTAGCACAAAGCGATGAAGAAAAAGAAAAAAACATTGAGACGTTAATAAATAACATTAATAATACTCCAAAAGAAGAGGAAAAAGATGTTAAAGAAGAGTAGATTAATGGAGCTATCAGGCTTCAATAAGGGTGAAGAGCCTTTACTTATGACAGAATCAGGTCCTGTATACAGTACTGATCTAAGAGAAATGATTCAAGAAGAGCTTCAAAAGGCATTACTTGAAATGAATATTCAAAAGCAAGAGAAACAATTAGATTATGCATATCAAACAAGATCAGTAGGTGCGGCAATGGGCTTTACTGGTATTGGATTTGGTGGCTTTAAGCAAGATCAGTCTCGTGTTTCTCATGGTGCTGGTGGTACAAAAGCAATTTTAGGACCTGGTTTTAGATAAAAATAAAATTTATTAACTTGTATTTTATATTTTTTTTATTATATTAGAATATCTTTAAAAACAAAAATTTATTAAAAAGGAAAAACATCATGGAACAAGATTTAGGTTTATTAGATTCTTCAATTGAAACAACAACAACAGATGCCGAAGTAACTGGTGGTGCAACAACCGGTGGTTCTGAGGTTGTAGCAGGTACAGAAGCAGGTGTAACAGCAGGTTCTGAAGGTGGAGTTGTTGAGGGTGGTGCTGATGCATCTTTAGCAGGTACAACAGGTGGTGATTCACCTGATCTTGCTTTAGGTGGTACAGTAGAGGGTGGTGTAACTGCAGGTGAAGTAGCAGGTATGGTTGCCGGAACTGTTGCAGGTGCTTCGGCAGGTGTTGAAGGTGGTACAACAGGTGGTACTGAGGAATTAGGTGGTGATACATGTGATGAGAATTGTGTATGTGAGGAGCCTACTGAAGGTGGTATGTGTGTTGAAACAACATCTGAAGTATCGGAACCTCAAAAGAAAGATGATGATAGCTGTGATCAGGCTTCATTGACTTCACCAATTTTTATGTTGATCATGTTTATGGCATTTTTTGTTAAGAGATTATATTCACTTTCAAGATAGAAAAGTAAATTGACACCTTAATTATTATTATAATAATAGGAAGGTGTTATGAATGATAGCTTACAAAAATATTATCATAAGAATATTGTTAATTTAGTACGATCATTATATGAAATATTTCTTATAAATCAAAATAAATTATACAAATTAACAGGATATTCTTATTTAAGAAATCTTCTATATAAAAATAGAATAGAAAAAGAATTAGCCAGATGTCTATACCCAAATGTAGATAGTCTGGCTTTTTTTTGCTTTGATGATGATAGTGTACAATTAACTTTTAAATTGAGTGATTTTGAATCATTGATAACAATCGACAAGGATTTTTGTATATACACCAGAAAAAATAGTGATGTAGTAGGTTATCATTTAACTAATCATTTTTGGGAAAAGCATATTGATTCATTTGTCATGTTTATTTTGAATGACTTGTTATTGTAATTCACTGGAATTATATAAATTATTATCAGGTATTAAATCTGTGATATCTGGTTTAATCTCTGTTTTATTCATGAATATAATATTATAATTTATATTATTTTTATTACGCGATTTAACCTGATTAATCCTGTAATCTGATTCTGTTCTATTAATAAGGATATCAAGTATTTCTTCAATTTCATTTTCATTACCGAAAAGATTATATAAAATGGTACCATCAGTATTGAATTTTTTTTCAATATGTACGTCATATTTTAAAAGTAAGTCTTCATCGAAAATTTTCATTCTAACTACTCCTTTATGATATTATATAGGAAGTAGAATAGCTTCAAATGAAAATTCAATTATAGAATTTGAATGAAAGGCAGCTTGTCACCAGTTTGCTTTTTAAACTTTAAAGTTAATACACCATTTTCAAATCTTGCTTCCAGCTTTGACAAATCAAAATGCTTATGAGAAACAGGAAGTGATAAACTAAACTTTTTTACATATTTAGGATAACTAATAGTGTCATCATCAGATGTTTTCAAATTTGAAGAAATAACTAAATTATGTTCTTCAGGTTGAATATTGATTTCTTCCTTTTTAAATCCTGGTAATAAAACATCGATTTGATGTACATCATCATGTTGGGTATAAAACCATGTAGGTTTCATTTCAAATGTGCTTTTAAGATTTGAACTTTTTCTATAAAATTCAGAAAATAGCATATCGTCGATGTCATTGATTATTTTTGATGTTAAATACATTTTTATATCTCCATTTTTATTATTATTTTGTTTAGAAGATACTATAAACACCAAAATTTAAATAGACACCCTTTTATGAAAATATTTTAAATTTTTTTTTATAATTATTTTAAAATAAAAAAGATAAATTATGTTATTAGAAAATTATATAAAGTTATTATTAGAAGCTCCTCAGGTTAAATTAGGTGACTTAACAAAGCATCCTGGTAAGGTTTTATTAGGAAAAGAATATAAGTCTTATTGGGAATTATCAAATGATGAGTTTAAAACTTTTTATCCTCAGGAGGATTTAAGTAAAAGAGGACCTTTCTTTAATTGTATGAAGCTATGTTTTGATGAATTTTTATCATATGAAAATGATCCTGAATTTGATGTTGCTGAGCACATTAGAGAGATGATTATTTATATAAATGCTTTATATGACAATAAAGGTAATGAAAATGTATCTTCAGTATATAGTAAATTTATTGCTGACGGATATAATGGTTTTGAAGAGCTTAAGAATACATATGAAAGTTTATATGAGCATATTGGATCGAAAAATTTAAATATATTCAATAATCCTTCTTATATTACTTTGATAAAGAATTCTCAAACTCAATACCTTTTTGATACTCCAAATCATATAATGAATGGATTATTATGTGTTATACCATCAACTGTGCAATCTTCTGTGTTTTGGGCAAGAACTAATGCACGAGCTCAGAAACTTGTATTAGATAAAACAAATCCTGCACAAAGCTCTGATCCAGATTATTTACAATGGTGTACAGCAAGAACTGACGAATCAAATATGTTTAATTCATATTTTATAAGAGGAGGAACTTCACTATTTTATTTCTTGCCTGTCGATGATTTAGAAGGTACAAATAAATTTTGTATAGGTGTTACTAAATTAAATATTGAAAATGATAATCAAAATGATTATGACGAAGAAGATAAAGATAAAAATTTTAAATTAATTTGTGGAGGACATACAACTGTAGGATTTGAAAATGCGGCATTTATACCAGATAATTCAGAATTCGATGATAATAATACACAAAAAATTATATTAAATAAGTTTGGTAAATTTGGTCTAACAAAAGAAATATTAGATATTATAATTGAAAAATCATCAGGAAGAAATCCATTTGATAAATATGCATATATTGGTGGTTTAAAGCCAGCTGAATTTGCAGCAACTGTTAATATGAATACAATTGGTCAAACAGAAGAAGGTAGAAATTCAATAAAAAATCAAATTGAATCTATACTTGAAATATATAAGGATCCTGAATTTTTAAAACAATATATACCTAATCCAAAAATTTTAACAATTGTCAATAAAGACATAAGATATTTTACAGTATGTGGTGTTTCATTTAAGTTTTTAGATCAAAAATATTCAAATGATATTAACTTTTGGGATTCAGTTATAGATAATGAAATTTCCAAATTAGAAAGTGGGAATGCAAGACAGTTCAGATTCAAAAGTATGTCTGATGTATGTGAATCATTAAGTAAAACAAATGAACTTAATATTAAAGTATATAAATACATTGTTGAAAAAGTTAAAAATTCAGTAATAGATAAAAATTTACAAAATAAAATAAGTGGAAGCTTTTTATTGGATTTTTTTTCCTCTATTCCTTTAGATATTAAATTAAAAGCAAATCAGTCTGAGTTAAAGGATATATTAAATATTCAATTGGATATATTTAAAAAATTTACTACTAATAATAATCTTTTCAGTGACATACAAGATCTTATTTTAAATGAAAATGATAGACATGAAGTTGTGAATTCTTTAAATCAAATTCCTGAAAATATTTTAATTCAAATAAAAACTGTTTTAAATAAACTGTTTAATAATTTTAATGAATTTTTTAATTTAATGAAAGATATATATGATGAAACTGCAATATACACTTTTCGTTCATTAAAGCCACATAATTTAATATTAAGTAGTAATTCTGATTATTTAATTCCTTCTACTTGGTTAAATGAAGAATCATTTCATGAATATATTGCAACGATTATGAATTCAAATTATAAAAAGAATGAATTCATTAAAGAATTTTTGAGAATTATAGAAGAAGATTATAATAGAAATTATTCAAGATTTTATGATGAGAATAAAGAATTTTCAAATTATGTTTTAATTGTTATTATGCAAGAAATATATTTTGATGAAGTATTAAATAGAAATGAAAAGCGTAATTATGAAGAATTATTATCTTCATCTTCATGGAAATTTAATAGTCTTGTACAATTATATGAAGGTTTCAAAAGATTCTTAAAAAATAATGAAATGTTTCAAGATTTTTCTAATGAATTACAAAATTTTAAAGAAGATAAAAATGATAATTCATTAAATCCAAGAAATCAATTAAGTAAAGAAATATCATTTATATGTCAAAATCTTCTAAGAGCTAAAAATAATGAAAGTAATTATCAAGCATCTGTACAATTAAGAGCTGATTCTATTAATGCATTTAGAAAATTATTATATAATTTAATAGATAATTCATCAAATTTAAATACAAATACAATTAATTTAATTTCAAATGTGTATAAAGAATTAGAAGGAAATTTTGTACCAGAATTATATTCTGTTATCGAAGATTATATTTTTAATCCTAACCAACAAAAAAATCCATTTATATGGGTAGAATTATTTATTCAAATATTTGAAAATACAAACACAACAAAATATAAATTTTCATCTAATGATCATGACAATATATATAGTGCTAAAGAAATTGTTGAAAATAGAAAAAATAATATTGACGACTTGTCATATCTAAATGATGTATTTGATAAATATTTGAATAACCAGTATGAAGATATCATTATTCAAATGATTAGAAAATTTGGTTATGATAGTGAACAAAAAGTTATTAATTTATTTTATAAGGTTTTCCCATCATATGAAAAAATGCCAGACAGTGCTCGAGACATATTCGACCAGTTATTAGATTATGATTCAGTTACTTATAATCCATGGACTGGTGAAGGTGAAATTAATGAAGTTAAAAGAAAATATATTTTAGGAAATAAAATTTTAACAGAGGTACAACTTAAAAAACTAATTCGTCATCTTTTATGACATTTTCCAAAAGACTGAATCATTAACATTAATGAAATGATTAATAATAATAAACTATATTCGTAATATGAACTTTGATTACATGAAATGATTGTTTGATTTGTAATTTCTTTTACAACCCTAAATTGATATTCTTCAATAATATTTGTTTCGCCTGTAATATAGTCAATATTTGATTCAACAACAACCTTTAATACGTATTCACCTTTTTTATCTAAGTTAATATATGAATCATTATTAAATTTATATTCAAAATTTTTAGATTCATTTACTTCTTGTATATTATTTAAAATTTTTGCCTTTGAAGATATAGGTTTACTAATGATAAAGAATTTAACTTTAAATTTTTGATTTTCCCTATTTATGAATAATCTTAATTTGATTTTATCTTCTTTGCTTACCAATATACTTGGTGAATAAATTTGTAAATTTGCACTTGGATCTAAACATTCATCTTCATTATTGAATAATACATAACAATATGCAGGATCACATTCGTCACCTAAACCATCTTTGTCTTCATCCTCCTGATCGATATTTGCATATGTTGGACAATTATCTAAATTATCAATGATACTGTCATTATCATCGTCAGTGTCACACATATCACCTTTTCCATCTTCATCTGAATCAACTTGCTCTGGATTATATATAGTTTTACAATTATCTTCGAATAGATGATCATTATTATAATCCTGTATACCATCCTGATCAAAATCTTTATTGCAATCGATTAGTTGTGATTGTTCAAAAGGGCAATCATCATTTTCATTATTAATACTGTCACCATCAATATCTGAATCGCATGCATCACCAATTGTATCATTATCAGTATCTTTTTGATTAATATTTAATACTACTTCACAATTATCTAAGTGATTATCGATATTATCATTATCTAAATCTAAATCACATGCGTCTCCGGTTCCATCACCATCTAAATCATTTTGATATGCATTTTGAATCTTAAAACAATTATCACATGCATCACCCCAATCATCACCATCAGAATTAGATTGATCTCTATTTCTAACTCGTGGACAATTATCTTCGTCATCTTCAATTCCATCATCATCAAAATCATCAGCATTCTGATAGGAATCACCAAGATCTGTATTATTGATTAAAATACTACCTCCACCTCCACCACCTCCTGATTGTTCAGGTGTACCACATTCTTCAAAATTGTTGTCACATTCGAATGATTGAGCATTTAGATTTGCACTCATTAATAATAATATAATATATTTTTTCATAATTTTCCTTAGGCATCAAATTTTATTAATTGATTAATCATTTTTTGTATTTTAATTATCTCTTCTTCTTCAAAGGCATCTCTTATAACAGCTTCATTCAATACCTTTAATAATATATTAACTGCTTTTCTTTGAGATTCAGTTATCATATATAATTGCTTTTTATTTTCATTCATATCTTCTTTATTGACCAAAATCTTTCATTTAAAGTATATTTGTTTTTAACAATAAAACCATCATGAATTAAAACATGAGGTATTTCTTTCATGTCATTAATACAGTTCTTAACATATATTTGTTCCTTTTGAAATAAATTACTTGCAATATTTCTTCTTTTTTGTGGTTTAATCCATTCATTTAATAAGCTATATAACTTTTTTGTTTGAGCATTTAAATTAAATAGAGAAGGATCATTAGTTCCTAATAAGCAAGAAATTAATGCTATTTTAAATTCCTGATATTTTGAATCATCATAAATAAAATCCTTATAGTATTCTTCTTTATTATTAAGAATATTATAAATTTCGTTCCTTAAAGATTCAGACCATTCATCTGAATATATTTCATATGCCATTCTAAAAAATGAAGAATTAATATCAACCATATAGTAATCTTTAAATACTAAATTTCTTATATTTCTTTTCATATTTTGAAAGCCATAATTAATTTGATAAGGACGTCCACAATCTGTGTATCTATAATTTTCAGCAAAATATCCATCTCTTTTAATTGCAGCTTCTAAATATAGATGTGCCATTAAATATTCATTTTGATTATTCTTTAATTTACCTTTATCTTTTCCCCATTGATATATTTCATCTTCATTAACCATTCTTTTTGCAAATAATGAAGCTTCTTTTAAATTTTCAATAGGAATATTAAATTCAATTGTAAAGATATCATTTGAATTAAATTCTTTATCTGATCTTGCTTGATAGATATCACCTAATAAAATGACCTCACCAATATATTCTAATATTGTTTCTTTTAACCAAGGTTGTAATTTTGATGATTTACAAACGCCGGTACGATATTGTTCAGATCTTATAAAGCATAAATCTAATATTTCTGCACAAAGACTTCTACTTATTTTATGTTTTGCTTGAAACCATGAAACAGGTATAGATCCAGTATTAATAAAGTCAGGATTTTTATTCATGCCTCTTAATATCAATATTGAAAGATAAACAATTGAATTTGCAATAGAATCAGATTTTTTGCGACTTAAACCTTTGATTTCAGATAATTTATCAATGATTACAGATATTGATTTTTTTGTCATTGTTATTTACCGGTATTTTGGATTTCCAAATGTTTTTTTATAGAGCCAAAGAGGAATATTGATTGAGATGTATTCTTGCTTGATATATGAACTTTCTAAATCTTCCAGTTTAATTAAAGGAATAGATCTTAATGATAACCAATATATGATATTATTTGTATCTATGATCTGATATAATTTATAGTTTTCATCAAATTTTAAAACCTTTCCAATAATTGGAAAATATTGTTCTTCATGTAATTTTCTAATATTTTCTTTTTGAATATTAATGAATTTATTAATTTCATCTTGATTTTGTAATTCTTTAGGAAGTACTTTAATCTGTGAAACATATGCATTCTTTATATTTCCTTCTTCATCAATTACTTTAAATTTTAGTGTAGCTTTATGTTGTCTTTGCCAGCCTGAATAGCTACGTAATAATACTTTTTGATTTAATTTCAAATTAAATATTTTTTTAGCATTTTCATTTTCAAATTCTTTAATGATAATTGCTAATTTATTTACATTTCTGGACATTAGATACTTTCTGGACATTAGATAATCTACTAATAAAATAAATTGATACATAAAATATTATAATACTTTTTTACAAGTATACAAAGGAATTAATTATGTTTGAAACTCTTACAACTCCATTTATTGAAATGTTTTCTTCACACCCGATCATAGCTGCTTTTGTTGTAATTGTTTTAAGTCTTACTTCAAAATATGCATGGGGTTATTTTGCAAAAAAAGATGAAAATAATTTTGTTATAAAAAAGCTTGAAATAACAAAAGAAATTAATACCACTGAAATCTTGCAAAAAATCAATCAAATTGAAATTCAAGTATCTAATTTAGATTCTGAGGTCGAACAACTTAAATTAAAACATACAAAAAACGATGAAGATATTGAAGATTTAAATTTAGAATTAACCAAATTACAATTAAAAATAGATCAGTTAGAATATGTAATAAACAACATTAAAGCCGCTAAAAGTATAAAGGCAATCAAAAGGAGTTGATCTACATATTCCATTTCAACTGATTTCTTCTTTTACCATATGATAAATGTATATTTTTTAAACCTAAATTAGTTTTAACTAAATTAACAAAATAAATTATGTCTCTCTGAATTAATTCATCTTCCTGCATATCATCCGGATCATTTATAGACCACTTGTCAATTTCATATATATTATTACCTAATTTAAATTTGAATTCATCCAGTAATGCAACGGAATCAACTCGTGTAAAAACAATCGAATCAATACCATTTGTTTGACAAGCACTCTTCACTTCATCCAAATCTAACCACCCTAATCTACGAGGTCGACCAGTAGTTGCACCATATTCACCTAAAGCTTTTCGAATCTCATCTGTTCTATCACATTCAACCCATTCAGTTCTAAAGCTTCCACTTCCTACCTTCGATTTATACAACTTAACAACACCAATCACTTCATCAATCTGTTTATGATTAAGTCCTGTATATGTTAATACACCTCCTATATTAGGTGAAGATGAAGTTACATTAGGATATGATCTACCCCAAACATCTAATCCCCAACCTTGAGCACCTTCAAGAATAATATTTCTATTTTCATTATAATATTGTTGCAATAACAAATCAGTATCTTCAATATAATCAGAATAAAATTCAGATAATTCTTCCAACACAGGAAAGTATTGATTATACATAAAATCTTTAATATAATTTTCTGATTCTACATTTACTTCAAAACCATTTTCAATTGCATATTTTTCAAATACACTTTTAAAATAATCTTTAGAATATACATCAAATTCAGCAATCTTTCTTAATTGATTATATGAATAATTTTTAACATCATCTAAACAGTTACATAATTCTAACATGATTTTATTGTCACGTGAAATATAATCAGCATATGCTGGTCCAATACCTTTTGCTGTTGTACCAATCTTTGTTTGATATTTTAATTTATCAATCATTACATGATGAGGTAAAATGAGAGGAGACATATCTGAAATACGTAACATCTCAGGTGTAGCACGGAATTCTTTGATTTCTTTATGTAATGAAATAGGATTAATTACACAACCTTTTGCAATAATATTTTTACATTCATTTTTAAGAACACCTGATGGTAATGCATGTGTTACAAATTTTTTACCTTCTTCATTATAAATTGTATGACCTGCATTAGGACCACCCTGATAACGAACTACAACATTTGCCCAATCATGAACTAATTGATCAACGACCTTACCTTTACCTTCATCACCCCACTGTAAACCAATAACTACTTTTGTTGGCATAAAACCTCTGTATGAATAATACAATTATAATCATTTAAAAATCTTTTTATAATACCACATAGGTACATTTACCCAATGTGCGCCTTCTGTTTGATTTGGAATTCTAATCTTTTCAATATCAAAATTAGGGATAATTGATTTAGGTATATTTATCCAGTTTCCTTCCAATGTTGTTGCATATAATATATTTGAATCAGATATCATTGTTGGATTTAATACTTCATCATAATATATTGTCAATAATAAAGGAACACCCTCTTCTTGCTCTTTTCTTAGATATTCTTTACGTTTTTCATAATATTCCTTTTTTAATTCTTCAATATTTTCAACTTCAATATACTCTAATTGAGATGTATTTGCTTGTTGAGATTGACCTGAAGATGTTATAACGCTTAAGGTTTTTTTAAATTTACCCTTTTTATATATTAAAACTAATTCATCTTTTTTTAGATTAAAAAATTCTGATGTGGAATCCTTTATCACTTTTGCAAAAGTATTAAGAGTATGCATACCTAAATAATCTCTGTATATATTTTTAATTTTTTGAATGTATTTAATATCATAAAATCGAGATAAACCATCATATACATTTTTTATACAATATGAAGATATATTTTCTACATAAAGTGGATTAGGAAGAAAAATAACAGTATGATAATCATCATGATAATATTTTTTAATTAATTTTTCTACATGCATTTTATGTAATTTATTTGTATTATCATCTATATAAAAAATATTGTAATCACCTGCTTTTCCATCAAAATAAACAATTTTATTTTCGAAAATAATATCAGCAGAATATATGTCTCCATATCTTATAATATTTGTACATGATGTGCATAATAATGAAAAATCATTATTGAAAATTTTATAAATATCATTTTTCATATGTGCATATTTTTGTAAAACATCTTTTCCTAAATCCTCAATAGTTTTATCAGAAATATCTTTTATTTCCTTGATTTCTTTAGGATTATTTGTTAATCTATGAATCGAAGTTTTTGCAAAATGAATTTCTTTATCTTTTAAATCAAAAAGAAAGTTTTTATTAATTTTATCTTTATGATATCTAATAATTCGAATTCCATTTGTTTCAAACTTTTCTGATTCATATACCAAAGGCAAATTAATAACTTTTACAAAACTATGCATATAATTCCTAAATAAAAAAACATAAAAAATAATAAGAAAAAAAATATAAATTACATACTTCTTGTTAAAATATGCGGCATACCCTCTGAATGTGCTGAATTTGTTTGTAATTGAAATATTGCTAATTCTTGTAACTCTGAAATATTTCTTGCACCACTATAGCTTAAACCTGATCTAATATTTGTTTCAAGCTCTTTAATAGTATATTCCACATTACCTTTAAATTTAACCATTGTAGATACACCTTCAATTGAATTATATCTACCTCTTCCCTTTAATTGTGCCTCTTTACTTGCCATACCTGAATATCTTTTAAAGGTACCTTTTTTTGTTTTAATAATTCTACCAGGTGTTTCATAAGTTCCCGCAAATAGAGAACCTAGCATAACTAAATCTGCGCCTGCTGCAAGTGATTTAACAATATCGCCGGCATTTTTAATACCACCGTCAGCAATGATTAATGTATTTAAACCTAATTTAGTCTTTTCTGCTTTAATATCAAAAATTGCATCGATTGTAGGTCTTCCATGACCTGTTTGAATACGTGTAGTACATATTGAGCCTGATCCAATTGAAACTCTTACTGCATTTGCACCTGCATTTGATAATCTAACAAAGCCTTCTTTTGTTGCAACATTACCAGCAATAATATATAAAGATGGAAAATTAGCTTTGACCCATCTAATACATTCTTCCATCATGATATGATCACCATGAGCAACATCAAGACATACAATTTTTAATCCTTTTTCAAATAAATCATTTAATCTTTCTTGATAATCACCTGTAATACCAATAGCTGCGGCCTTTAGATCATGATTTTCAATATATGATAACAATTTAGATTGATACTGAATTGTATTATAGCGATGAATAATACCTAAACCACCTAATCTATGAATTGCATTAGCCATATTTGTTTCAGTGATTGTATTCATAGGACTCGAAATAATAGGTAAGTATAATGTAATATCATCAGTCAATTTAACGGATAAATCGATTTCAGATCTGCTTCGAATTGTAGAATATTGTGGAATTAAGATAACGTCATCATAAGACAAAGAATCTTTATTTATAAAAGTACTCATTAATAAAACCTCCAAAAAAAATATTTTAAATTAAGTCATCGTCTTGTTTAATAGAATCATCATCTTCCTGATCTTCTTTTTTCTTTCTTCCTCTTCTTCCTGAGGGTGCAATACCAGGTTTCTTTTCCTTTTCTTTTTCCTCTTCAGGTTTAATTGCAAAATCACCAAATATTGATAATCCTAAATCTAAATATTCACCGTTTCTGTCATATATTTTATCTTGAATAGTAAACTTTTGTGAATGAAGCATTTTTCTAAATTGTTCTTTATTGGATTGATCCTTATAAGATTTTTCAATTTTCATTTTACCATCTTTCATGATGTATTCACGATATTCTAATTTAACAAGATCAACATCTAACATTTGAGTAATAACTAAATTTTTGTGTTGAGTAACTTCGGCAGCCATAATATTCCTTTAATTAAAAGGTAAAAACAAGTAATAATATATTATATTAATTTAAATCAGGTTTACAAATAAAATTTATATTTTTTAATAAAAGCTTGATTTAATGTTGCAGTAAATTTAATTTTTTTCATAAGATTATTGATTTGTTTTTCAAATCTTTTTGAAAGTCTTATGATTTTTTTGCTATATTTTAAACCGGCATTTTTAGGATTATCACTGCAATTATAACCAGCAGCGTAACCACATAAGCCTTTTTCTAAGGAACCTTTACCATATGTATCTCTCCAATTTGCAAGAAGTTTAACACCTTCATGAATGTTATCTGATGGATTTTTTAATTGATCACAATTATAATTTGAAAGTGACCATTTAGGAATAATTTGCATTAGACCACAGGCTTTTTTATTTGAAACCTTATCTGGCTGAAAACGGGATTCATTCCAGATCATTGCAATGATAATATTATAATTTATATTATTCTCATCAGAGTATTTCACGATTTGCTTCGCATGTTCACATATTAAATCTACAGATTCTTTTTTGATATCAACATCTGTATTCTGCATATGAAAAAACATGCACATTGTTAATGCTTTTAAAGACAATATAATTCTCCTATTCGTATAGTTTTATTGCATCACCTGTTGTGATTTTAACCTTTTCTCCTGTATTATATTCAACAATCAAAAATGTTTTAACGTCAGGTGATCCGCCTACAAACCATGTTGTAGGTTTTTCATATATAATATCTATAACCTTACCTACTTTATGACTTGACATGTAATGAGAAGCTTTGTCTCCAATTTTCCAGAGCATAATATTCCTTTGTTATTAAATTAAATTATAATAAAAATAAATGTATTGTACAAGTTAATTAAATTGCTAATTTTCCGTATTTATCACCTTTTACGGTTTTAAAATAAATAAAGCTTTCATTTTTCTTAAGAGGCAATATCATTTCTTTACCACTTGGACTTAAAGTCTTTTGATTAACATACATTTCAACATCAGATTTATTATTAGAATTAATAATAAAATAATCAGGTAATGCATCCTTTAATTTTTGTATATCAGATTGATTTAAATCCGAACCAGGTTTTTTATATTCATATTGAGATACATCCCAATGAAGAAATCCATGATTTTCTTTAATAATATTTTTAATAATATTCCTAAGATATTTTTCTGTTAATCTCATTTTTTCTCTTTTATTTTTAATTATATCTTTATTTTAGAACTTACCTTTATCCTTTGTTCTATCGTCCCATCGCGACTTATTTCCACGCGTATCATAATGAATCCATCCATCATAAATTCCAAGACCACCCTGCTTCATCTTACCTTCCTTAATAAGCTTCTCAACCATATTATACATTTCTAAAGGTGTTTTGGTTTTACACTGAAGATCTGTGGCATTACCTTCCATATGTTGTGATTTGGTAGCACCACCAACGGCAGCATTACGTTCAGGGGAACGATAGCCTGACATTATTGAAATAGGTGCACCTAATGCATCACGAAGTACTTGAATATTTATTAATACTTCTTTTGCATTATCAATTAAATTTGCAGGAACCTTATCATAATATTCCATTTCAGAAACATTAAAATTTTTTGTAACTTGAATATTTGTCTTTTCTTCTTTAGTTAATAGCTTAGACATCTTTTTTCTCGCTTTCTTTATTGCCGACCTTGTCGATTATTTTTTCAATTACATTCTTGACTTCATCAAAATCATCTTTTATTTCTTTCATTTCTTTATAATGTTCAATTATTTCAGCATGCATAGCTTTATTTGATGATTCATGTTTTGCTTCAATTTCTTTCTTCATTGCTTTTAATTCTGTTTTAATTGAATTAATTTCAATCTTATTATTATTACAGCACATTGAAGATTCTGCTTCTTTTTTCTTTTGACGAACTTGTTGAAATACACTTAAAGCTAATGCAACAGATGCAACACCACCTACAAAAAAATCGGATATTGAATTTGATAAAGGTAATTCTTCTTTAATAGGTATCTCTTCTTCTTTAAGAGTTAAAGGAATAAATTCTTTTAATTCTAATTTCCCAGGAGATAAAGAATAATTAGAAGAGCCAAAAACAAAACTTTGACCGTTAATTCCAGTATTATCATTTTTTTTATAAACTTTCTTTTTAGGAGGTGCTTCATCTATTGTATAAAAAACGAATTTAGCATTATCACCAAAATCACAATCGCTGAGATCTTTATAAGGAATATATTGTTTAGATGCTACCAAATAAAAATATAATTCACCTTTTTCATTTTCAGCTAATTTAATTTCTTCGTTTATTATACATTTTTCCATTTTTACTTTTCAGCTACCAATTTTTCTATTTTTTCTTCAAGCTCTTTAATCTTCAAATCTTTTTCTAACTTATCTTGATCATCAAGCTTTGCAACCAGTGCTGATGTTTTTCCTTGTGCAGACTCGTTTTTCTTCTTAAGAAGCTTTAAAGCTGTTGTTGCAAAAATACCTGACAATAATGCAACAGCTGCAGCTTTAGGTTGAAGTTGTTCTTGTGTAAGAAGATATGTTGTTAATGCACCACCACCTGATACAAGAACATTATACAATTGCTTTTTACCTTCATCAAACTTTGTCCACATTTGTGAAAAAGTTTCTTCTACAAGTTGTTGAGAAAATTGACCACATGTCGCAGACATGATAATCGCTTCAATAAGTTTTTCATTTAATTCCATTTTAGAATCTCCTATTTTAATTTATATTTAGGATCTGTTAAATGGATTTTTTATTATTTTTTAAAGTAAACCGGCATCCTTTAACATTGAAAGAACATCTGAAATTGCCTTTGCAGTTGATGCTGGACAAGATGCACCAGTCTTTTTCATAATAGGTTGTAATGCAGAAATAACATCATCATAATCACCCATTAATGCATCACCAACACAGGAATATGAATCAGGATCATGGCAACCTTGTGATGAATATGATTTTATATCTTCATACTGATCTAATAATTCAGGATGTCGACAATGAAAATTAACATGTGCAGCATACTCACCCATATCTACTTTGCCATCACCATTTAAATCAAAATGCTTATATAGACTTTGAGGTGTTAAATTACCATAAGCATCAGTCTCAGGTTCACCCATTGCAGCACCTGGTTCACCATCCATATAATATTCTAATTCAGGACTCTCATCTTCACATTCACAATTATTATGATCAGGACAACCACAATCTTCTAAATCATTAAAATTCATATGTGAAGTATTATATACATCACCTGGTTGATAATCGTGCTCACCCCATTGATCTACTGAAAAGCTATGAGGTTCATCCATACTTTCTTCCCAAGACTCATGATCTTCACCCCATGATGAATCATCATAAGAAGAATCATCCATTTCAAATTTGAATTGAGGTTGAAGACTTTTCATTGAGTTACTAAAGCCATTGGCATTTCCTCCAAATCCAATACCACCAATTTGCATCATGTTCTCTTTAAGCATTTTCTTCTGCATTTTACAAAGAGGACAAACACCACAAGAACATTGATACTTAATACCCTTTGAATAAGAATTTTCCAGGAAAGATTTAGTTAAAGCTCTTTCATTAATTTTTTTCTTCATAATATTATAAAACCTTTTTTATATAAATATCAAAAGCAAAGTTATTTTAAACCACCTAATAAATTATTAATTTCTGATAATAAATTATTAAATTCAGTTTGTTTTTTAATGATTTTCTCTCTTAAATCTAAGATTATTTCTAAGAAAGATTTTGCTTTACCACTATCATTAGAGTCAATATTTAAATCACGAGCACCTAATTTATTAATAAAAGGTACATTGTTTCTTTTATATTCATCAATTTCATTTTGCCAATTTTGAGGAATAGTATTATTCTTTACATAATCTTGTAGCTTTTTATATACACCTCTATATTTTACATCAGGATTAGGAAAAACAACTTTAAAGGAATCGGCTAAGATACCATTACTTGTTTTAGTATTACCTGATTTATCAATTTGTTCACCTGAATATGCTAATGCACCTTTACCACCTTTTGAGTAGCTTTCTTCTATGGATATATGAATATCTAAAAGTTTAATTAATAAATCATCAATATCTTTTAGGAGATTTTGCGTCTTAGGTGCTTTAATACTTCCAATGCCTGGAGTTGTTGTAGTAGTAGATGTTATTTCTGGGTATAAATATGAAAACATATTTTTTTGATTAATTATTTTTTGAAAATTTTCATGACTCATTTCTATATCATTAAAAACTAAAGAATAATTTTGATCCTTATTTGTATCTAAAAATTCATCTATTTTTATATCTTTATTAGGATCAATAGGATTAACAATTTTAAAGTTATTTATATTTGATATTATTTCTTTTTCTTTTACAAGTCGACTTGATGCATCATATTTTTTAAAAGTAATACGAAGTTCTTCATTTCCTAAATTGACTTTATGTATAAAATTATCAACAGCACTTAACTGTTGATAAATAGAAGAATCTTTTGTTGTTGATTTATCAAATTTAAATCCAGTCAAATCAACTTTTGAGCTATTTTTAATTGATTCCAAATGATCTTTAAAATATTCTAAGTTCTTTAATTGAATATTAAAGACGTTTTCAACATAATATCCTAAAAATATATTTAAATCTGTTTTACTAATTTGAATCATCGTAGGAAGTTGTTCTTTTCTATATAAATTAATTCTTTCCATCTTTTTACGTATTAGTTGATAAAGATCTTCTGGTGTCATAAAAAGATTTTTAAATTTTTTATGTGTAATATTGTTTTCATTATAAGGTTCAAAAACTCTAATCTTTTCAGAAGAGTTATCGGGATCTTCAAATATTTCTTTATCATTTCCTAAAATAAATATTTTTTTTCCTGTTACCCCTTTAGAATTTAAAAAATCCATAGACATTTTCTTCATTGCTTCATCTGAGAAAACTTTTTGATCTGTACCACTTATAATATCATTACTAAATAATTCATTAAAATTTTTAGCCGTTTCTTTGGCTATTCCTTTTTGTATATTTGAAGGACCTTGAGCTTTTGGGGTTTTAGGAGGATTACTCTTGTATTTGTTTAAATTTTGTGAAACAAATGTTGAAATTTCTTGAATAAATTTATTACATGAATATGCTGGTTTTTTAGGAAGTTTAGGATATAATGTTTGAACAAATGCAGGTTTTAATGTACCATCATCTTTAACATAATTTTCCCATATTTTTTGACTTAAAGAATTCGAAATTTCAAATATATCATTAATTTCAGAAGTATAATTTTTAAAGTTATTTTGAAATTTATTAAATGTATCATTGAATATTCTTTTTTCTTCATAAATTGTTGATGCATCTTCTTCTAATTCATCAATATCTTCTTCGTCTTCTTCATCTTTATCTTCATCTTCTTCTTTTTTAATATTTAATTGAATTGAAACAAATTTTTGATTACCCTGTTTTAACTCAATTTCATTTCCGGCATTAGCACCTTTAAATACAATATCATGTGATTTACCACCACCTGATGTAGAATCATTAATTAATGCCAATATAACAAATTCTGATTTTCCAGGACCGTAAATTGATATACCAGGTTTTGTTGTTAAAGGATATATTTCTTTAAAGAAATATGATTTGTCTAAAGCTTTATTATTTACTTTTGACTTATTTACCCAATTTTGAAATTCAACTAAAGATTCAGAAAATTTATTATTATCAAATTCAAATTCATTTAAAGGAAACAATAATACCTCTTTAAAATTATCATCATTATTATCACAATCTTTAATTGTTTTAATAACAGCTTCTATTTGATTACCTTCTAATCCTTTATCTTTAAAAAGATTTTCAATGTACTTAAAGTAAAAATATTTGATAATATTTAATTCTTTTTTTAAATTATTATCATTTAATATTTTTGAAAATAAATCATAAATAATTGTATTTTCAATATTAAATTTAAATTTATTTAAATTATTAATATCATTTAAGTCAATTTGACTAATACTTTTAAATATATTAGCATTTATTGCTTCATTTTTTTCTTCTTTATCCTTAATAATATCATATCCAGTACCTAAAATTTTAACAATTTTTGGATAATTTAAACCATATATATCTAATGAACTAGGATTTCTTATTGAACTATTCCATTGAGTACCAGTAATTGTAATTCTATAATATTCTTTTAATTCTTTTAATATCTCTTGAATTTCTTCTAAAGAATAATTATTTATTTTGAAAGTTTTAAAATCTTTCCAATATTTTATATCATTTAAAGAATTATAATTTTTTATTTGTGATGTCGAAGGAGCAACTTGATTTGTTTGTGAAGAAGTACCATTACTTTCATTTATTAAATATTCTTTATATAAATTTTTTCTAATTATATTTCTAATTTTTTTTTCATTAATAAGCATTAATAAATTCCTTTAAATGTTAAGCATAATTATTAATAATTATAATTAAAAAAAGATAGATATTAAATGCTTATTAATGAAAAAAAATTACGTAATTTGATTAGAGAACAACTGATATTAGAAAAAAAGCAACAAAGAATTATAAAAGAAATAATTCAAAATGATTATAGAAATTATAATTCTTTGAATGAAATATCAAAGGAAAAGATTAAAAGCTATTTAAAGAATTTTTTAATATATGGTGGATTATCATTAGGTGCATTACCTACAGGAATATATAGTAATACATTAAGTGTAATAAATTCAGTAACTTCCACGAGTGAACAAAAGATTGATGCTTTAAAGTCTATCATAAAAGCAGTTAATGAAAATAATAATTTACCTGATAATATTATAAAGCAGGTTGCAGTTATTAATTCAAATAGAGATCAAAATGATATTAATCCCTTTATTGTGATTGATGATCAAAATAAGATGTTATATGTTTTTAATCCTGATTATAGTTTAAAAAGTAAGTATCCTGTAATTACTGGTGAGAATAAAGGTGATGAGGATACATATGATTTTTATAATTGGTTAAAATCTAAAAATGCAATGTCTGATTATGAAAAAGAGAGTGAATATAATAAAAATAAATATTTTAATGCATTTTTAAATGATAGAAAAGATTTAGGAAAAAGAATTACACCAAAGGGTGTATATACAATAACTAAAATAAAAGATTTTACAGATCAGGATAATGCAAAATCATGGCATGCAAATTCTTATGGAAAGAGAGCAAAATTATCAGTAATGCCTGGAGTTAAGCCTATTGTTAGTAAACCTATTACAATTGCTTTTCATGGTACTGGTAAATCAGATAGAATTAAAAATCTGAGTAAAGCTGAAGATATTATGAATGCTCCTTATGAAGATCAATATAATGTTTCACCTGAATCTGAAATGTCAAAAACTTCTTATTTAAGTGATGAAGAAAGAACTGCAGCAATTAGAAAATCAGTTAGTAGTAGTCCTAGCTATGGTTGTATTAATTTAACAGATGAAAATTTAGATAAATTAATTAATGATATTCATAATAAAGAAAAACAAATACAGGTGTATATTATGTCAGATGAGGGTGATGGAGTTTTTTATACTGGATATTTTGATGATGTGTTAGTAGCATTAGATAAAATTGAATCATCAACAGGAAATGCAGTATATTCAATGTATCAAAAATTTAAAAATATATTTAAAAAGCCTCAAAATCTTGTTGATTTTAATTCAAATAGTTATTTAAAATTTACAGGACAAAAAACTAAAAATGTAGCAAATGATTAGTTACTTTTTATATTTTCTTTGTAAGAAAATGAATGTTCTTCTTGAACCAATGTATCTTGGGTCTAATTCAATTCTTTTAGACATTTGAATATAGTCTGCAAAAACGTCTGGAGACTTTTCTTTAAATTGAGAACCTAAAGTAACTAATCCTTTTCTACATGAATCTGCACCAAGAAAATCACCCATATTAATATATTTCTCGTATAAATTTAATAATTCAGTTGAAGCATCACTGTGAAAATTTTCTTTTAAAATTCTATCAATTTCTCTTTTATAGGGTAAGCATATAAACTTTTTACGATCAAATTCTTTTAGGTCATAGAGGAAAGGATCATTATTGAAATCGTATCCATTTTTTTCATCTCTTTCTTGTTCTACTTGCTTTTCAATTCTTTCTTGTTCTTTTTTTCTTTTATCGTCAATTTTTTGTTTTTCTTCTTTGGATGCAAAAAGATAATCTAAGTCCTGCATATATAATTCCTTTTATTCTACACTTTCAAAATATAAATTGCAATGTTCTGATATATAACCTAAATCTTCACATGTATTTAAAACTAAATCATTTATGTACCACCAAGAACCATTCCAATCAGGAAAATTAAGTAATAAGTCTGATGTTAATAAATAATCACAAGATAATTGTATCATATCTGATAAATTTGTAAAAACATATATGAATTGATCTACTAACATTAATTACCTCCCCATTGTGCTCTATATTTTAATAATGCTTGTTCTTTCATTTTTGCTTCCAATACAACATCTACTTCCAAGCCGTAATCCATAAAGGGTTCATAATAATAATCAGAATGTGCAGTCATAACTACTGTAGGATCTTCATATACTTTTTTACTATTGCTATGATGACAAACAGGACGAATATGACCCCATGTTTCAGATGCCATGTGAATTGCTTCAAATTGTGTTTGATCTTGTGGTCCTAATTGATGATGATGTTGATCATATACAATTGGTACACCTACTTTTTTATAAATACCATTATATAACATTTTAACAGAAAACATACCTTTTTTATCATCATTTTCTAATGTTAAACGAGATTTAACTGAATCCGATAAACGATCAAAATTTCGACAAAAATTATTCATTGCATATTCAAATTTACCACCACAAGAAGAACCTAAATGAATATTGATTTTGTTATAGGGTGTTCTTGATAGATTCATAAGATCCATAATTTTACCATGAATTTCAAGATCTTTGATAGAATTTACAATAACATTTTCCTTATCAGAACCTAAACAATTAAATTGACCAGGATGAAATGTAATTCTTTGACCATTTTCATTGACATATCTACCAATACGAAATAAAACATTTTTGATTTCTTCAAATTGCGGTAAATCTTCCATGTTATATTCAGATGCCCAAGGCATCAACTCAGAAGACATCCTGTATAACTTGACATTGTTTTTAGTATTCCATTGGATAATAGGAATAAGATTATTAAAATTCTTAAGAGCAATTTCACCAGCATATGATAAACCTAATTTATCAAATGTTGCACGACGCATTGTTGAAGAAGCAGAAGGTAATGTGGTATTAATACAGGCATAACCTAAGTTAATCATAAATAAAAGGCCTTTCGACAAATAATTTAATAAATCAGTTAATAAAATTATAATACAGAATTTATAAATTATTTCCTGATATTTTTTATAATTATTATTAAATTTTTAAAACGGTGTTTACATGATTAATAATAATTTAAAGAGATTAATATTACAAGAAAAGAAAAATTTACTTGAAAAAAAGAATAAATTTAATTTTTCACTTAAAAGATTTCTTTTTGAGGGTGGTGCTGGTGGTCACATGATGCATCCTTATGATGACGATAGCTTAACCTTTGTTGATATTAGAAATATTATTGAAGATGCAGGTTCTGGTATGCTTGATCCTCAAGGCAAGAGTAGAGCAGTTGAAAAGATCGATGGATATAATATGCACTTTAGCGTTGTACCTACTGGCCAACCTGTTGATCCTGAAAAGGATGTTATATTTATTAGATCTGAAAAGGATATTGGCAAGATTGAAAATAATTTAAATTGGATTCGTACACAATTTGCTGCTTCACCTGCACGTGATATTTTTATTTTAGGTTGTGAAGCAATTGCAGAAGCTTGTGCAAAGATATCTCCTTCTATTATATCTAATGTATTTGGTAATCCTGATATGGAAAATCAACCAGAAGGTTTAGACTATATTGCGACATATGTTAATACTGAAATTATATTTCCTGCACGTCCTATTCAAATTGAATATGACAAACCTACAATATCTTTTCATGAAATTAAAGACTATTTTTCAAATATAAAAGATCCTTCAGTTAAAAGACCTTCTATTGAATTTGTAAATTATAATGATCAAAGATATCAGCAATTTGTAACTGCATTTAATAAAGAAAATAAAAATTTAACAGTTAAAAAATCAACCGCATCTTTAAACAAAAATATGAATCCTGACTATTTTAAAGATGTTGAATATGATTTTGAAATGATAGGTAGCACAAATAATTTATTATATCTAAATAAATTAAGTGATTCAGACAAAGATGAATTATTGTCAAAATTAGCAAAAATTCAAACAGAATCAGGTTTACCTGACACTGGAACATTAGGTGAATTAAAAGAAATATATGTTAAAGAAGTAGTATTCGATCAAATTGAATTTGTTAAACAGGAATTAAAACAAATAACTCCTAATATTGATGAAAAATCATTAAATAATATTGCAAATTATATTGTACGTAATGTAAGTATGTCTGATAATTTAGGTTTAAAAATCGATTCAGAATATCAAGGTGTTACAGGTTTATCTTTAAAAAAGAATGTATTAGATAAAGTAGTACAAGAAACATTAAATGCATTAGGAATATTTGTAAAAGATAAAAAGAAAAATCCTTATGTTTCAAAGGTAACAAGTGCAATATCTAATTCATTAACAGAACAATTTAAAGATGTGACTGAATTATTTTATATTTTAGGTGTTAAGATTTTAGAAGGTTTAAAATCAAATTTAATGTCAGATAAAACTGCAAAAATTCAATCAGAAAAGTTAACAATAGATTTAAGAAATAGTTTGATTGACTTTTATAATTTACCTGATTCTGATGCTTTAAAGCAAAAATTAAAAAAGAATGTATATAAAATTGAATTATTAATTGCTGATCAAAATAGAAAATTAGGAATTAATGTTGATTTAAATAATAAAGAAGATATTATTGAAAAATCATTAAATATTAGTGTAGGTGCAATTGAAGGTATTGTATACAATTATGGTGAAAAAAGATTTAAATTTACCGGTAATTATGCTCCTTTAAATCAATTAATGGGTTTTAATTCAGCAAGAATGTTTCCTGTAAAGTTTCCAAAGTTTTATTCAACAAAGATACAATGGGATATATTACCTACAACTGATATTGTTGCTATTATTCCAGGATCATTTAAACCTCCTCATATGGGTCATAGAAAGATGATTGAACATTATATTGCAAAAGGAGCTCAACAGGTTCTTGTAGTAGTGTCAGATCCACAATCAGAAGAGAGTATACGTAAAATTGGAAAATCTGCATTAAGTGCAGCTGGTGTTTGTATTTTGTGGAAGAAATTATGTGCAGACATTACAAATGCAAAAATTGATTTTATTGTATCTCCATCTTCAAGTCCAGTAGATGTATCTGTTTCAATGGTTATGAAAGGGGCTGATCGATTTAAAGAAGGCACAACAGTTTATTTAGGTTGTTCACAAAAAGCAGACGATATTATTGATGGTAAAGTAATGTCAACAGATGCTGATAGATTTACATCATTCTTAAATACTCCTAATATTGATGAATCATTAGATATTCCGGACCCTAAAGAGAATGCATCACCTGCAACACAATTACCTCCTGAATATTTAAATGTATTACGTCAATTGAACATATATGAAATGATGCCATCAGTTCAAAGTGGAAAGAATCCACAAGAATATCATGCATCTGATTTAAGATTTTTATTAAATGAAGTTATATCAAATCCTCAAATAAAAAAAGCTTTAATATTCTTTTTAAAGGATGTTAGTGTGGTTGATTCATATATTAACTTTTTATATGGAAGTGATATAAATATAATGAATGAAGCACTTATAAGAAAATATATTAAGAGTATTCTGGTTTAATTTATTTTTTACCAGTTTTTGCCATTCCCATATCAAGATACCATTTCTTTACTTTTTTATGATCATTAGGATCTGTAACCCAGCCTTCTTTGTCAAGCATCATATCATCAATATGACCATCTCTATATGATTCTTCAGGATAATAGCCTGAATATACTTCAAATAAATATTGTTTAATTAATTCCTTTAATTCATTTTCTTTTATCATAAAAACCTTATACTTTTTATATAAGTATAAATATTAAAAACAAGGTTCAATATAACAAGTTACATTATCCATATTAGGTAAGCTTATTTCTTCACATGTATTTCCCATTGACATTGATACTGCCCAATTCCATTCATTTGCAATCATTTTACCAGATACTTTAGGAATACCATTTTGATCATAAGTTACAATTTTAATTTCTCTTATCCATCTTGATGTTTGTCTATAAAAGATACCTTTTCTTTCGCGAGGAAGGAATACTGAGAAATTTAAAGAAGATGTGACAGTTGATGAATCTGACATTGATTTTGTGATACTTTCAGTGTTTCCAACAGAAATTACATTTTCCTTTGAAGTACCATTTGTCATATCCCAAACCTTTGTGTTAGACTTTTCTTCAGATGATTCTATACTATTTCCAAATGATTTACCTACTACATATGAACCATTAATATTATTTGTTGTTTCATTTGATTGAACTGATCCAAATGTTTGTTGTTTTTCAGAATTACCTGATACACTATAACCATTTGTTTTTTCATTTGTGTTTGTATTTGAATTATTCCAACCTCTTCTTACACCACCAGTTGTTGATACATTACCGCCAATTTTACCTAATAAAGGAATACTACCTTCACCTTCAACACCTACAGTGACACTACCATTAATTTCATTTTGTGTTTCATTAGTTTGTGAATTACCTGTTGATGTTGAATTTGAGTACTCCCAACTTTCACCATTTGTTGTAGACCAGTTAAACTCATTGCTCTCTGATATAGACTTCGAAGTCTCCCAGCCATTCTCGGTTGATTCAGATTGCTCAACAAATGAAGAGTTGGAATTACCTATGGTTTGACTAATTTGAATGCCTTCTGAGAGCTCCTGTGATACTGATAAGCCTACTGAATTTGACCAGTTTCTATCGATTGAAACTGAAACTGAATTTTCACGAGTTTCTGATTTTGTTTCATTATATTCGATTCTATTATCAATACCACCTGTTATACAACCTGAAACTGGAATAGGTTCAAAGGTTTGTGCTAATTTATATTGACCATTATATCTTACTTCAATAGGTCTAACAACTTTAACGGGTAAGATGTTTTGTATTTCATTACCTTCATTGTCTCTGGCAATTACTAAGATTGAAGTTAAGTAATAAGAAGTGTCTTCATCAGGCATTTTGAAGATCAAATTGTCCACGTAATCAAACTCTGTAGGCGAATTATACTCATGAATAAATTCGACAGGTTCTTTTTCTTGATTAACAACATAAATAAATTTAGTTGCTTTAAATCCAAGTACAGAAACTGTTAATTTTTGAGTTAAATTACCTATTACATTACCTGATAATACATTACAATCAGTGGTATGACATAAAGAATTGATTACAATTGAAGGAAGTAGATTAATATTAATAGAATCAGACATGACAATTTGATTTGACTTATTAATACCTAATAATTCAATGTGATTATATTCTGAATAATTTAAAAAATCAAGATTTGAAAATATTCTTCTGATTGTAAATACGCCATTTGCCTTTTGTTTGTTATATATTTCAATAGGTCGACCATTACCTGAGATAAGTGCAGCTTTAATTTCGACAATGTCAGGATCAGTATTATATGAAATATTAACCATTTCACCTGAGGAAACTTTATCTTTGTCAATTTTAAAATTTAAAGATTTGTTTTCATTAGTATTTGTACAATTTAATAATAGAAATGAAACAAAAGTTAATAATATTTTTTTCATTTTTTCCTTTTCTTGTTGAATTTATTAAATAATTCTTGAAATAAAATATAAAAAAATGCGATAATAGACAATGCAATTAAAATTATAAATTCTAATATTGTTTTTATTATATTCATTTATCTCTTTCTTTGTGACTGTAAATATTCATTGACAGATTTTAGTCTGTCTTCAACGATTGCCAAATGATAATGACACCATTCAGGTAAATCATCTTCATTAACTAAAAATTGATCAAGTTCTTTAGCATTTTTAATAATAGTGAATAATGTATCTTTTGCCATTTTGCCTTCATGTGAATCTGATTTTGTGTGACCATAATCAAAATTTCTACCTGAATTCATATCAGATTGCATTATGAATAATTCATTTTCATGAATATTTTTTTTATTCTCGAATAGTGCTTTGTATAGGCTTATCATGTATATATAAATCCTGTTAATATGAATTTATATATATTTTATATTGATTTAATTAATTGTTTCCATTCTTTTACCAAATTTTTATGCTCTTTCATTGCCGTTTTGATATCAGACATATTTACTGCACCTTGTTCTGCTCCCTTTAAATAAACACCTTTATCATCAAATTGAGGCATAATACCTCTATCATTTACATGAGCATCGGAGTCAATTCCACCTTTTTGTAATTCGATACAATTTTTAAGAATTGCACTAACAACTTGTTCTTTTGATTTAAGATCTTTATTTGCTGATATAAATGTTTTTACAAAATCAT
>Ga0181343_1000188_pt1 | contig 29835 bp, 46 predicted proteins | sample Su13VDMLBSD_FD_130110 | JGI IMG/M metagenome (GOLD analysis project Ga0181343, IMG submission 130110) | Freshwater viral communities from Lake Michigan, USA - Su13.VD.MLB.S.D | ecosystem: Environmental > Aquatic > Freshwater > Lake | place: USA: Michigan | collected 2013-07-15
AGAAGGTTATCAATTCTATGTAGGCCCAGTTACAATGAAAGCTTATCAAGCTGCTTTGTCTGCTGGTAACTACAACTTCCAATTCTATGTTGGTGAGAAGCCAATGAACTTCCAAGGTATTCCTGTTACTATGTGCCCAGGTTTAAATGATTCTGATTGTGTATTAGGTTTGAAATCTGATCTACACTTCGGTACTGGATTATTAAGTGATTTCAACGAAGTTAAAGTTTTAGATATGAGCAACCTTGACGGATCTCAGAATGTTAGAACTATCATGAGATTCACTGGCGGTATCATTGCTACTAATCCAACTCAACAAGTTGTATTGAATATTAGCTAATCAATAGTAAAATAATAAATGTATAAAGGGTGGGTAATGCCCACCTTTTTTTTAAACTTTTAAATAAATAATAAAATGGCTTGTAATACAATAGACGCTCGTTTAGAGCCTTGCAAAGAATATCTTGGTGGGATCCAAGGTATGTTTTTAATTCCATTCGTTTGGAGTGATGTAATAACAATTGACGGCACTGGTGCGGTTACTAAAATTGCACAATCTGGTGGCGTTACTTTAGATACTGGATACTTTTGGGAGTTAAAAGGTGCAAACAGTTTTACCGACACCATCACTTCTTCAAGAGATAACGGCACAACTTTCCACGAATCAAACTTAACCGTTAAATTTAAACCAAAATCACAAGCAACTCCTTGGTTAGATACTAAAGATGTTGAAACTTTAGCAACTGGCCGTTAGAGAGTGGTTGTTTGGGATAGAAACGACAATTTCTGGTTATTAGGTGAGGAATTTGGTTGTGATGTAACAACTGGTTCTGAAGATTGGGGAACTTTACTTGGTGATGCTCGTACTTATACTTTAAGCTTTATTGCTTCAGAAAAGTATGGCCCAAGACCGTTGGCTGCAGTAACTTACGCTGGCTTGTCAACTATCTTTACTCCAGATGTAACTCCATAATTAATAAGTGTACATAGGTGAGAAGGGGGCAGAGATGCCCCTTTTTTATTGTAACAAAATGAGGCATTTAGGTTTTATTAAATATGGTTATCAATTCAAGCTCGACAAGTATATCATTTCATCCGCTTATTGCGTTTGATGGTTTGCCAGTAACACTTGAAATTGAACATAAAGCCACCAAGACATTAGTAACTGCAACTGTAACGCCTACAATAGTGGGTACTAAAGTTACATTGACACTTCCATCACTTGCCACCATCAACGCAGTGGCTAATCAATTAGACGAATTAAACATCAGAGTAATTCAATCAAGCAAAATGTATTTTGAATACCTGGCTTATTGGATAGTTGGTTCTATTGATGAGTACAGACAATGGAAGTCTTGGTCAACTACAAACACAAACAGTAAAAACTGGATCACATTATAATGGCTACACGCAAAAAAAATATTCCAAGTTACCACATCATCAATATGGCTGGTTATACAAGCCCATCAATTGTTGAGCAAACAAATAAAGATTGGGTTGAGTACGGTGCTGATAATAACTACTATCAATATTTAATTGATTTGTATTATAGCTCACCTACAAACAACGCTTGTATCAAGGGTAAATCTGATATGATTTATGGCTATGGCCCAGAGGTTGTAAAAGCTGATCGTCATTTAAAAGGTTATTTAGATTTCAAAACCATCTTCCAAAACGAAGAGGTTAAAAAGTGCGTAATGGATTTGACAATGCTTGGTATGTGTGCATTCCAAATTGTAAAGTCTAAAGACGGCAAAAAGTATGTGAGGGCTTACCACTTCCCAATGCAAACTTTAAGGCCACAAAAAGCCAATGATAAAGGCGAAATTGAAAAATGGTACTATTGTGCGGATTGGTCAAAATTAAAGAAGGGCCAAAAGCCAAAAGAGTTCGCAGCGTTTGGATATGATGAAAGTGCTAAAGAATGTATGCTTGTAATCAAGCCTTATTCAACTGGCAATTTCTATTTTGCACCACCAGACTATCAAGGCGGTACTCAATATTGTGAGCTTGAAGGTGAGATAAGTAACTACCATCTAAACAATATTAAAAATGGCCTGGCTCCAAGTATGTTGATTAACTTTAACAATGGGGAACCAAGTGAGGAGATTAAAGATGCAATTGAAGCTCAAATCAATGCTAAATTCGGTGGAAGTTCAAATACTGGCCGTGCAATCGTATCTTTTAACGAGAGCAAAGATTCTGCGGCGGATATTACTCCAGTTGCTTTAAGTGATGCTGCGGACCAGTATCAATTTTTAAGCACAGAATGTATTGATAAAATTTTATTGGCTCATAGAATCACCAGTCCTTTATTATTCGGTGTTAAAAATAGTGGTAACGGATTCTCAAGCAATGCTGAGGAGTTAAAAACCGCAAGTATCTTATTTGACAATATTGTTATCAGACCATTCCAGAATCTATTGATTGATGCTTTTAATAAGGTGCTTTTGAAGAACGAAGTAATGGTTGATATATACTTTAAGACTTTACAACCATTGGAGTTCGTTGATTTAAGCGGAGTGGCTATTGACACTACAACTAAGGAGAAGGAATACGGCTTTTCTAAAGTTGAAATGGTTCAAAAAAAAAGTGGTGAGAGCAAAGAGGATTTTTTAGGAAGATGTATTCCTATTGTTATTGCTGAAGGTAAAGACAAAGAACAAGCAGCGGCAATTTGTTATTCTTATTTTGAGGGAAGTGATAAACCAAAGATGACTGAGGAAGATGAGAATGCCTGGTTAGCTTTCTTGCAAGATAAAGGCGAAGAGATTGACCTAAACGAATGGGAGGTTATAGACATCCAAGAGGCAAACGATGAGGATGATCATTTCGAATTTGGATACGATAATCCAGATATGAAGTCTAAAGACGATACTGGTATTTTTAAGATAAGATACCGTTACGGCCCAGACAGAGTGAGTAAAAACTCAAGAAAGTTCTGCAAAGAAATGACCAACCTATCAAAAAAAGGGGTTGTTTATCGTCGTGAAGATATCAATATAATGAGTTTTAACGGTGTTAACGGTCAATTTGCCCCAGAGGGATCAAGCAATTATAGTATCTGGAAGTTCAAAGGCGGTGTTTATTGCCATCACGCTTGGTATAGAGTAACATACAGACGCAAAACTGAAGGCGGTAAAATAAAGCCACTTACTCCAAGTGAGAAAAATAGCGACGAAAGGGATATGCGTAACTATGAGAAGGTATCTGATGCAACTGCAAATAGAGAAGGTGTGCCATTTGCTCCACCAAGCTGGGATACGGCAAGCACAAAAACGATTGATTTACCCAACAGAGGAAGTTTAAAGAATAAATAACGATGCAAACGAATGATAATGTTTTACTGGTAACTAAAGAGGATATTTACAAGTATACTCAATTAAAAGGCAATGTCGATATTGACAACATTAGCCCTTTTATTAAGGTCGCTCAGGATATTGAAATCCAAGGTGTACTTGGTACTGTGCTTTATAGGAAGATTTTGACCGATGTAATGAATAACACATTAGCTGGTAACTATCTAACCTTGACAAGTTATTACATCCAGCCTATGTTGATCCATTATGCAATGGCGGACTTCGTGCAATTCCATAACTATGAGGTGAGCAACGCTGGTATCTTAAAAAACAATCCAGAAAATACGGTTGTATTGGATCGTTTTGAGGTTGAAGCATTGGTTAAAAGATACAGACAGATTGCTGAAACATATAGGAAGCGTTTAGTGGATTATATCACTTTGAATGTAGGCTTATATCCTGAATATGTGGCCTATCAAAATGGCGGAGAATATCCTTATAGCACACCAACTAATTACACTACCTGGAATCTATGAAGAAACAGTATAAGCCAAAGGCGGATAATATTGCAAAATTAAAAGACTATTTTTTAAACTTAAAGAAAAATGAAAATGCGAAAAATATCAAAGGTTTACTTACACTATGTAAGTGATTTGACAAACACAAAAGACTATCACTTTGTAATTGATGAGCTACCAAGCCAACCATTGAGCTTGATGAGTGCATCGGCTATTGATGGCGACATCGAGGCTTTACATATTGCATCTTTGACAAGTGAATCTATGCCAATGTATGTTGGCGAGATTATGGAAGCGTTGCAATTAACTTGCGATATTACCATCGTTGAGGAAACACCAAAGAAAAAGAAAAAATGAGGGCTTTAATCCTTATATTGTTTTTTAGCAGTTGCTCGGCTTCTTGGCATTTACAAAGGGCCTTAATTAAAGATCCATCATTGTTTAGACCAAGAAATTGGGTAATTGATACAGTATTGATGACTGATTCATTTCATAGCGTTGATACATTCACGCTTAATGAGGTTGACACTTTTATCACAGATACTGGCAAGGTCCGATTAACAATTTACAGAAACAGAAACTTTTTTAAAACTGATATAAAGGTTAAACAAGACACGATAAGATTAACCAAAACGATTGAAATGCCTCCACAAATCATTTATAAAAAAGGTGATTTGGGATTGAATTTAAAACTATTGATTTTGGGAATTGTTATCGGCTTATTTTTAAGATTATTATGGAAAAGAAATTCGTAACCCCATCGAGAGTGAACCCAAAGCCTGGTTCATCCAGAGCTTGTTTGTGCAAGGACAAAAATACCTACGACAAAAAGTGTTGTGATGGATCAATGTGGGCGCAAGGAATTGGACAGATTACAAGGACTTTGCCTTAGTGTAACAATTTACAATTTAAAAGTATTATATATATGAGTATAAGTGCAACATCATTCTCGGCTGGATACACTGGTTGTAAAGTCGTTTCAAATACAAGTGCAAACACTGGTACATTTAGAGGTTTTGTGGTTAACGCTGATGCGGTTGTTTCAGCAATTCTTGATCAAGCAAGTGCATCTTTGATGACATCTTTAGGATTGAGTGGCGTAACTTTGAAGCAAGGAGCGTTTATTTGTGTGCCAGATGGTACATACATAAGCTCAATTACCTTGACAAGTGGTTCAGTAATAATGTACAATATCTAAGGATGTATTTTGGCCCATCAATAAGTGTAGGAAGGCGAGGTGTCAGCTATGGGGATAGTGATGCCCAGGCTTTTATTGCTGCAACTGGACTAACTGGAACAACGGAGGTTAATGCAGTTAATAATCTTGTAGCAAATCTTAAATCTTACGGCCTATGGTCTAAGATGAAAGCTATTTATCCTTTTGTTTCTGATACTTACAACATGTTTTCATATACTGAAGATTTTACAAATGGGTACTATGGCAAAACTTCATTATCTGTAACGGCTAATACCACGACTGCACCAAATGGTACTACAACTGCGGATACTGTAACCGTTACAGGAACTTCAGATAATTTATTAAGGGCTGGATATGGGGCATCAAGCTTTGATTCTAATGTATATCAAACAACATCTATTTATGTAAAAAAAGGCAACGCCAGATGGTTTAAAATTAGAAACATTTATGCTTCTGATGGTGTAGGTAATGCTTGGTTTGATTTGGATAATGGGACATTAGGGACTATTGGAAGTGGACAAACTGCAACTATTACAAGTGTTGGAAACGGATGGTATAGATTAACTTTGACGGCTTATAAACCTACTGGGGCGACTAATATAGTTGATTTTAGTGTAACTGCAAACAACGGGTCAAATCAAGGGAATGTAAATGATTTCACATATATTTGGGGGTCTCAAGTACAAGTAAGTGCAACTGCTACTGATTACCAACCAATAGCCACAACTCCAGCAAACAGATTTGTAAGCCAATTCAAATATAACCTTAAAGACGCAAGAGACCTTGACGCAGCGTTTAGATTAGCGTTTAACGGTACTTGGACATATAGTAAACAAGGTGCAACGCCTAATGGGGTGAATGGATATGCAGACACTTTTTTTAATCCAAGTGTAAATGCAATAACAAATAGTAATTCATTAGGTATGTATGTGAATGTAGGGAATACTGCATTTACTACAATGACAGACCCTGTAAATATGGGATGTTTAAATACTTCAGGGCCTATCGCATCAACGCTTGTAGTATCTCAAACTTCTTACACTTCAAGATTAAATAGTGCTTTAATTAGTGCAACCATCACAGATTCTGTTGGTATGTACACTTCAACAAAGCAAAGTGCAACGGTAACAAAATTATTTAAATATGGGTCGAGTTTAAACTCTGGAAATTCTGGAGGGACTTTGCCAAATTTAAAGGCATTTATTGGGACTTGTAATTTGAACGGTTCGCCTTATTCAAGTGGTTATGTAAATAATAGATTTGCATTTGCTCATTTATCTGACGGTTTAACAGACACAGAGGCAACAAACCTATATACTTCGGTTCAGGCGTTCCAAACTGCGTTGGCTCGCCAAGTTTAAATAATATAATAAAATGGAAGGTTACCTTTTAGACATATCACAAAAAGAATCAATTCAAGGCGTAATGTACGCCCCTGACCAATACTTCAACTGTGTGCAAGACATCAACGCAGATTGGTTCACATTCTTGTCAGCTGATGACATCGTAATAATAACTAATTCAGAATGGGCGTGGATTTTAGACTGTCCATTTGTTGAGTACATACCACCAATTCCACCGACTCCAATCAATGAATAACAACGATAACATAGCCGACGCATTAACAACTACAACTTTCGTTGGGGGTATAGCTCATTTTATGACAAGCGTACAACCCATCGTTTCTTTTATCTGGGGTTTAGTGGCTATTGTATCGGGTATCTTTGCTATTCGTTATTATTACTTTAAAACAAAAAACATCAATGGCAAAGAAGGGGAGTAAGGTTGATGTATTAAAGATGTTTAAAGTGAAGCCTAAAAAGAATAATAAGGGCGTTCACAGTAAAAACTCAAAGCCAGATAAAAAATACAGAGGCCAGGGACGATGCAGATAAAATTTAAACCATATTTCAGCCCAACACAAAAGCAAGTCCGTATGTTCGGCGACGCAATCGCTGGGGCAACTATATTTGTAGCTTCATTTAATTTGAATGATCCAGAGCTTATGAGATGGTGTGCAATTATTGGTGGTTGTGGTAAATTCTTAAGTAATTTTATTCAAGTCGATGGTATCAAGTAAACAGTGTTTAGCAAAATTTGGTGAGCCGTCAGCATCTAATAAGTGTATGACACTTTGGGATGTGCCAACAGAATTGGAAATTGGGATCATACCTAAAAGAATATTTTGCAATCGTTTGATGGTTGAGCCACTTAAAAAAGCGTTTAAGAATCTTATTGATACTGGGGCGGTAAAAGAGCTTAAGACCTGGGATGGATGTTTTAACATTAGAAAAAAAAGAGGCCTATCAACTATGAGCTTACATTCTTGGGGATTGGCTATTGATGTAAACGCCTTTGAAAACGGATTATACCAAACGCCTAAACTATCACCTACATTCGCCAAATGCTTTACTGACGCTGGGTTTGATTGGGGTGGTACCTGGCTTCGCTGCGATGCGATGCATTTTCAGTTATCCTCCATTTAAAAAATTTTATCATATTTATTTTGTTTTTACAATTCTAAATAGTACCTTTGTACCATCAATATGAAAACAATAGAACTTTTTAGACTTGCCAAGAGATTTGAGCAACTCTACAGAATCAAGACACGCTTACCTATTGAGGCCGTTGGTAATGTGGTTACCATTTCAATGCACTATGAACACCTATTTGTATGGGCTTTACAACAAAAGAAGCATTACAAATTTGAAATCATTATGGGTATGTTGGTTGCACAAAAAAAGTATGGGGATTCAATTTTAAAAATAAACCTATGGTAATCACAGAACACTTGCCGAGCATTATGCAATACTCAGAAGACGATGTTATTGAGTTTATGAAACTTAAAAAAGGAGATTATCTTTTTTGGTGGAGTGAGTTTGGTGATGGCCCTCGCTTTGTAAACAAGTTTGAGGAGATGCGTATGCGTAATGGCATCCCAATCATCTATTCACAGAAACAATATGGTGGCTTGGTTTGGGGTTACCTTGGCCAATACAAAACAATCAAGAAAAATATGAACTATCCGCCAACTATGTTTTGGAAAATTACAAAATAAAATATAAATTCGCAATGTCAAATATGAAATACAACACAGATTTAGGGGTTGGGAATTACCCTACCTATCAAATGATTGAGAACCTTGACGGTATCATCAACATCGAACAATTTTTATTATCTAATCCAAGCTTTGATGCACAAACACTTTACCTTTATGTATACAAAGCTATCAGAGGCAAAATAGTGGAGTATTCTGGCGATAACCCAGAACCACTTTACAAAATGCTTATGATACTATTGGATGAGATTGAATGGGACATTATTATCAAACAAATAGAATATGGAAGAACAAACAATGCAAGTGGCCTTGAGTGAGGTGTTTGCTAAAAGCAATGAGGAGTTAGCCGACGCAATGGGCATTAATTACAACACAATAGCAAGTTGGAGGTTTAACTTTCGCCACAACGCTATGAGCCAAGAAAAGAAAATCGAAATTTTAACAAGAATGAATTACACTTTAATTACAGAATCAAAATGGAAAAAACAAGCACAGTAAACCACATCCAAGCCTCTGGGACTTGGGAATCAAAGTACGGTACAATGTACAGATTTGAAATCGGCTTCACAAATGGTGATGTCGGAGACTACAACAGTAAGTCTAAAGACCAAACATCATTTAAATTGGGTGAAGAATCAACCTACGACATTACAAGCAAAGATGTCAATGGTAAATTATTCCATACCGTAAAGCCAGTCAAAGCACCTTTTGTGCCTTTCTCATCTAAACCAAGCGATCCTGACAAGGACAAAAAGATTGCTCGTATGTCAGTCCTTAAATGCGTAACTGATTTAGTGGTAAGTGGCCATATCAAATTTGAAAGCTTATTTGAACACGCCAAATACTTTGAAGCTTATGTTGAATCTGGAGTTAATCCTTACTTTGAAATGTTGGGCGAGAAGTTTGACTTAAAAGCAAAGAAGATATCTAAAGACAATAGGGAAGATTTGCCATTTTAATATGCTAAAAAAGAAAATATCCCCTATAAGTGTATTGTCTGAATTGAGGATGATGCACAATGATGTCAATTTAGGCTATTCAGAGCCTTTAGAATTGCTTATCGCACTTAAACAGATACAAGATACCATTGATAAGATTTCAAGCGATTTAAACGAAGATTTTTTAAAGTCTGCAAATCAGTACAATAAGCAAGAGTTTAATGGATATGTGGTGGAAGTTAGAACTGGAGGCGGGAGATACGAATACGACCATATTCCAGAATATGTTGAACTATCTGCCAGGCTTAAAGCTATCCAAGATGTTGCAAAACAGTCTTATAGGTTGTCATTAACAAACAACGGAATGATCAGCGAGGAGGGTGAAATAATGATGTCTGCTAAATTTGTCCCTTATAAAGATTCGATTGTATTAAAGAAAAAGGGGCAATAGCCCCCTAATCCTGTCAGATATGAAAAAAGTATTGCGAAAATACTATTAATATTTGGAAATTACAAAACAAACTTTATATTTGCAATAGGATTCGCACCCCTAATCAGTATGAAACTAATTTTAAATAGAGCAATAGCAAGTAAAAGACTGGGTAATACTGAACCCGTGCGAAAGTCTTTGAAAGTTATTGCTCTTTTTTATTTATGAATATTATTGAAAAAAATTTAGAAAACATTATTCTAACAACACCAAATGAGGTGTTAAATCAAAAAGGGTTACCAATTTATGGTAAAAAGAAAAGCCAAGTTAATTTAGGTAGGTATGGTAGAGCTGATTTAATTACATTTGAAAAATCATACGATTATTCTCATTTAGGTAATTTTACTCCAGCTTTACATATAACTATTTATGAATTAAAACAAAGAGAATTAGATTTAAATACTTTTGGCCAAGTATCAAGTTATTTAAAAGGCCTTCAAAGATATTTAGATAAACGAGGTAAGTTTAAAAACTTTGAGATTAATTATGAAATTGTTTTAGTTGGTTATTCGGTAAAGAAAAACCCACAAATTTATTTTATAAATGATTTATTTATAAATGCAAATATTTATTTATATAATGTAGATATAAATGGGTTGTCTTTTGAATATTGGGATACAAATATTAAATATGAAAATGAGGGATTTTAATTATGGCAAAAAGATTTACTGACACAACAAAATGGAATAAGCCCTTTATAAGAGGCTTACAAGCACCTTACAAGCTCCTTTGGTTTTATATTTTAGATGATTGCGATCACGCAGGAATATGGCAAGTTGATGAGGATGTTGCTAAAATTAGAATTGGATGCGAAATTGATTTTAATGATGCAATAAAAATTTTCGGCAACCATATCCAGGTATTTGATGACGGTCAAAAATGGTTTATTAAGGATTTTATAGATTTTCAATATGGAGAATTAAATCCTTTAAATAGAGTGCATTTATCAATTATATCAATTCATAAAAAATATAAAATTAAGCCCCTTACAAGCCCCTTGCAAGGTGCTAAGGATAAAGATAAAGATAAGGATATGGATAAAGAACAAGATAAAGATAAAGAAACTGTATTTAGTTTTGAAGAATTTTGGGAAGCTTATCCAAATAAAGTTGCTAAAGAAAAATGTAAGGATAAATTTAAAAACCTTTCTGAAGAGAAAAGACAAAAAATTAAAGAAACAATTTTTACATTTGCAAAATACAAACCATTTGAAACTTATTCTCATCCGCATCCAATGACTTATCTAAATCAAGAAAGATGGGATGATGAGATTAAGCCTAAACAAGAATATAAAGAAATAATCTGGGAATAATATGTACATTAAAGACGCACAAAATAAAGAATTAGGCAAGATACTCGAGAATGTTTGTATGCTTGCCGACCTGGACATACCCAAATATCCAGCAGAGATTGTTGAGTTTATCAAACAAAACTACGGCAAATACAATATCAATGTCATTAAGGATTCAATGGACAAATGGATTATGGGTATAATTGATGTAAAGAAGCCAGAACGCTTAAATGCTCAATTTGTGGCAACAGTAATTTATAAGGCAATCAATAGTGGGTTGCTTGGCGAAATTGATATCCAAAAGCCAATAGTAAAAAAGACTGAAAACTTTGTTAAGCTTACTCCAGAGGAGGAACGCCAAGGGTATGAAGATATGAGGAAGGTTTGGTATGAATATGAAGAGACTAAAAAATTTGATTCGTTTCCAATGTTTTTCAGCTCGAAATATGAGTTTATCCGCACATTTGATGATATGCAATATCCAGAGTTTGTACTTGAAATAATGATCAGCGAATTGAAACTGGCTTTGGAGGATAAGTACAAAAGAGACCAAACGAAAAATAACCCATTTATGACATTTATAAATAACTTCTCCTTGCCAAATATCAATTGGAGAATGTTTGCTTGTGTTTGTTTACATTATAGAACTTGTTATGCCAACAGAAATATTCAGAGCTAATTTATTAGTCCAAACAGATAAAGGGCCAAAGTGGGTTAAAGATGTGGTATATAAACATACTGACGGGTATTTCCATCGCAAACGCTATTTTAAAGAACCAGTGAAGGTTTTACAAGTTGAAGTTATTAAAAGTTTGGGATTCAGTTTTGAAGGCTTGACGCATACTGAAGTACAGAAATCTGAAGAGATAAGAAATAATAAAACAGGATCTTATGAATAACACAATAAATATAATTAATTTTAGCGGAGGTAGAACATCTGCATATATGGCAAAAAGACTTATTGACGAAGGATTAAATGATTATATAGTTGTTTTTACTAATACAGGTAAAGAAATGCCACAAACATTAGACTTTATAAATGAATGCGACAAAAGATGGAATTTAAATTTAATATGGATAGAATATAGATATGGCAATAATTTTGAAGTTGTTAATTATGAATCAGCATCAAGGGATGGTCGGCCTTATTCTGAATTAATTGAATTTAGAAAAGGAGTTTTACCAACTAGTATGCGTAGATTTTGTACGCACGAATTAAAAATTGATACATCAAGAAGGTATTTAAAGTCAATTGGTTTATCTGATTGGATTTATTATAATGGTATAAGATATGACGAGCCAAGAAGATGGGGTAAAATGAAAAATTTGCCAAGTTATATTGATATTGAAATGCCCCTTGTTAAATGGAAAATAACAAAAAAAGATGTTTTAAACTTTTGGTCAAAACAAGATTTTAATTTGATGTTAAATGAACCATATGGCAATTGCGACTGTTGTTTTTTAAAAGGCAAAGGTAAACTTGCTATTATAGCAAAAGAAAAACCAGAACTTTTTGATTGGTGGATTGAAAAGGAAAACAATCAATTAGAAAAAAATAATAGAAAAACAGGTGGAATATTTAAACAGGATATTTCTTATAAACAGATCAGAGATAAGGCACAAAATCAAATTGGACTTTGGGATGATGATCCATCTTTTGAATGCTTTTGTAATGTAGATTGAAAACAAAATCGTAAAGATGCGTTCTATGTTTAATGGGGCAAATCAGCAAAAAAGGATTAATAGTCAGAGAGTATTTGGCTAAATATCCTCAATCATCCATTCGTACACTTGCACAGTTACTAATGGAGCACTATCCGACACTATTTACTAATTATAGTGCAGCTCGAACAATCTTAAGCCAACATTCAGGCAGATGGTCAAAGCTTAAAAACCCGATCAAAACAGAAAGGATACAATCAAGAGAGAATCCATTTGGCTTACCAGAATCAAGAGCCAATGTCCGCAAGTTTGTAAAGATTGAAGGGTCCACAAGAGTGCTTTGGCTTTCGGATATACACTTCCCAAACCAAGACAATGAAGCTTTAACGGCTGCTTTGCAGTTTGGATTAGATAATCAGATTGACTGTATCGTTTTAGGAGGTGATATATTGGACAATGAACCATTCACCAGCCACGATGCTCCCCCACCATTGTACTCCGAGATTCGCCAATGGTTTGAAATGGTTTCTGAATTTTTGGATATGCTTAATGACCGTTTCAAATGCCCGATACATTGGATCGAAGGCAATCACGACAACTGGTATAAGCGTTATTTAATGAAAAAAGCCCCAGCATTGTTTCACGATGAGTATTACACGCTATCTTCAAGGCTTAAATTAAGAGAAAAAAACATAATCTGGCACGACCAAAATGTAATCTTGATGGCTGGTAAGCTTCCAATGACGCACGGCCATATGATTGTCAAAGGATTTTTTAGTCCAGTGAACCCAGCAAGAGGTGTATACAACCGTATTAAGTCATCAATGCTAATTGGGCATTGCCATACCACATCTGAACACTCAGAAAGCATACTAAACCACGAGCTTTCAACCACTTATTCAACTGGATGCCTTTGCGAACTTGCCCCCGATTATGATCCGTTTAATACCAAACATAACCAGGGCTTTGCAATGATTGAAATTAAAGAAAACGGAAACTACCGAGTACACAATAAGCGTATTGACTATTTTACTAAAGAAATATACTAATGCTTGAGCTTGACATATTTCAGCTAACCGATGCCCAGCTTGAAAACGAAGACGAGGGGTATGTTATGTCTGAATGTGATATTGCTCCACGACTGTTTATTCATATTGATTCCTTTGGCAAGTATATTGACTACGATGGCCTGGAGTACACCAGCATTTATTCTGGAGGTATGGAGTTTATAAGTATGTTATCTTATGAGGAATTTAAGGTAATGTACTTTAAACACTACAGAATCACATAAATTGTGAATATTTTTTAAGTAACCCTTTTTAAATTTAAAATTTTAAATGTACATTTGTTTCAGATATGAAAATAAACGAAACAATTGAAGACATTTTGATGTATCAAAAGCACACAAGGGACTGCGATTATTACCTTTATAATCAAATCTTAAAGCTTTACGATGCCCAAAACATCACGGCACTTGAATTACTCAAGGCAATGAAGAGCAAAACCATTCCGTCTTTTGAATCAGTAAGCCGAGCAAGGCGACAACTTCAACAAATGAGGCCTGACTTAAGGGGTTCTAATTGGATGAATAGACAAACATCGGCACAAGACAAACGCAAAAAAGAATTAGGCTATGTATAACGATGACCAAAAATATCAATTAATACAAGCCATCGTTTTTTTTATACTTGGAATGCTTGGATTACTCGCACTTATTGTTTGGGCAAGTTTATGAAACACGAGGAAAGCAAATTGCAAATAATGTGCGTCAAATGGTTTAGGTTTAACTATCCTAAACTTGCACGATTGCTTTTTGCAGTGCCTAATGGTGGTCGTAGGTCTTTAATAACTGCTAAAATATTAAAAGCCGAGGGCGTTTTGTCTGGGGTGGCTGACCTTGTCTTGCTAAAACCAACAGAAAACTATCACGGTTTGTGCATTGAGATGAAAATCAAGCCAAATAAACAAACAGATACTCAAAAGGAATGGCAAAAGGATGTTGAGGATAACGGATTTAAATACATAGTATGCTATTCATTTGAAGACTTTGAGGCTAAAATAAAAGAATACCTATGCTGACACTTCAAGACTTTGCCAATAAGCATAAAGAATGGCTTAAAATAGCTAACTATTTGGGGGCGGATTCAGCGACGGCAAAGGAAATTGTGCAACAGATGTATCTAAAAATAGGTGAATTGCAGATAAAAGAAGGAAATCTTGAGAAGTTAGTCAACTATTCTGGGGGTATCAATACGGTATATGTTTTTAAAGTCATTCAGAACCTATACTACGACTTCCACAAACGCAAGGAATACGGTGCGGATTTCACAAATTTTGAATACGAACTTGAGCCAATTGATGATCAAGAGCAAAAATATCAGGTATTGATTCATAAACTTAAACGAATCATCCAAGGTTTCGGGGAATATGAGCAAATGCTTCTTGAATTGTATTTTGTAAATGGTTGCAGCTTAAGAGATATAGCCAAAAGCACTGGGATTGGAGTACATTCAATATTTAATACTATAAAAAATGCCAAAGAAAAACTTAAAAAACAAACAAAAAACGATTATCGAGCATATCGAGAATCAAGAAACAAAAGAACAACCATCATTAGGTTTGGGGGACACGATTGCGAAGGTAACCAAAGCGACTGGGATTGATAAGCTTGTCAAGTTTATTGCTGGTGAGGATTGTGGATGCGAAGAGCGTAAAGAGAAGCTTAATAAGTTATTCCGTTACAAGCAACCATTGTGCTTGACAGAGAATGAGTTTAACTATTTAACAGAGTTTCAAAAGGTGAACAATACAACCTTGACAAAACAAGAGGGCGATGAAATTGCGACAATATGGAATAGAGTATTTCAATCAAGGAAGTTTTATAGACCTTGCACTTGTAACCCTAAAGCCTGGCAAGATATGATCAATGACTTATTAATTATACATAAAGAATATGGCATCAATTAGCATAAGTTATTTATATGACCTTAATCCCGATCCAAAGAAATACTTTCGTGTTTGGCACGATGGTCTTATAGTTGGACAATTTGAAAATAGACAAGATGCGGAACTTTTAAAAAATTATTATAATGAAATCAAAAATCAAACTTATTCCGATCAAGGAAATCAAAGAGAACCCAAACAATCCTCGTAAGCTAGACAAGGATAAGTATCAAAAGCTTTTAAAATCTATTCAAGATTTACCACAAATGCTTGAATATAGGCCTATTGTGGTCAATTCGGATATGGTTGTACTTGGCGGCAATATGAGACTAAAGGCATTAAAGGAATTGAAATACAAAGAAGTGCCTATTATTATAGCTGATGAGTTAAGCGAGGATCAGCAAAAGGAATTTTTGATTAAAGACAACCTTGGGTATGGGGTATGGGACTGGGATATGATTGCAAATGAATGGGATTTGCCTTTGCTTGAGGATTGGGGTATGGATTTGCCGACAGACTTTACAACTCAAGAAGAGTTAGAAGCCGTTGAAGATAATTTTGATGTACCAGATGAGGTTCAAACGGATATTGTACCTGGCGACTTATTTGAAATTGGTAAACATAGATTGTTATGTGGGGATTCAACTGACAGTGATGCAATAGCAAAATTAATGAATGGCAAAATAGCAAATTTATCATTTACGAGTCCTCCATATAATGCAGGTAAAAGCGAAGCTTTGAGTGGGAATACACATACAACAGACAATAAATATAATGAATACAATGACAATCAAACTCAATCTGATTATTTAGACTTGCTTATTGGGTTTACAAATAATGCTTTAATGAACTCTGAATATTTAATTTGTAATATACAAAGTTTAGCAGGGAATAAAATAGCTTTGATTGAATATTTGTATCAATATAAAAATCAGTTTATAGATGTTGCAATCTGGGATAAAGGACACGGCGCTCCAGCAATGGCGGAGAATGTAATGACAAGCGCTTGGGAGTATATGTTTTTTATATCATCAAAAGAAAATGCGTCAAGAGCAATACCAAATGGTAATTTTAGAGGGACTGTGCCAAATATATATAGAGGTAAACCGCAACGCAACAATGAATTTTCAAATGTACACGCTGCAACATTCCCAATAGATTTACCAGAATGGGCATTGCAATTTACAACTGAAGGGGATATTATACTTGATCAATTTTTGGGGACTGGGACTACAATGGTAGCTGCTCATCAAATGAAACGAAATTGCTATGGGATGGAACTTGATCCGAAATATTGCCAAGTAATAATTGACCGAATGATTAAACTTGATCCAAGCATTAAGATTACAAAGAACGGAAAACCATATGCGAAACCACACTAAAATTTATATGGATTATTTTGGGTATGATACATCGGACTTCATACCCTGCGAAGTCTGTGAAGCCAGAGCAACTGACATCCATCATATTGAAGCCAGGGGAATGGGGGGAAGAACTTCAAAGGATAATATATTTAACTTGATGGCACTTTGTAGGCCTTGCCATATTGAGTACGGTGATATAACAGACTGCAAAGAAGACTTACAAAAGATACACAAACTCCGAATGGATATAGGCAAGATTTGAAATTGTAAAAATAAAATGATACATTTGCATCAATATGAAAAAATTAACACCACTAACCACAAGAACCTTGGACTATCTCCAAGAGAAAAACATTAACCCAATCAAATTTTCAGAATGGCTGAACTACATCAAGACAGAGAACAAGGCGAGGTATATGACTACATTAACCCAAACCACTATAAAACACTAAACAAAGAAGTCTGGGAAATGATGGTTGATATCTGGGGCAAAGATGCGTTTAAATTACACTGCCAAATGTGTGCGTTTAAATATCGTATGCGATTAGGCAATAAACCAAATCAACCTATTGACCAAGATTTAAAAAAAGCTCAATGGTATGAACAAAAAATAAAAGAGTTATGAAAAAACAACAAACAAACCATACTGGTAACACCAACAAAATGGTTACGGCAGTAGATTGGCTAATTAATGAGTTAGAAGAACAAAACATAATTAAATTAGATAAAAATAAAACTGTATTGTTTAGTAAAAACTTTGCAACTCGTTATGAATTAATAATACACGAAGCCAAAGAAATGGAAAAAGAGCAGATTAAAGATGCGTATTTTAATTGTGCTTGTGATATACTTTGTAATCCAATTGGTAGAGAAGAAAAGGCAGAAAAATATTACAACGAAACTTATGAAAATTAAAACTGGCAAGTGGTATACTTGTATTTATATATGGCCGTCTCTTATATTAGACTATGAGGAAAACGAAGTAATAATCAACTTGTCATTCCTTATTTATTGGATTGAACTAACCATAAAGCTAAAATGAACGCACTACAAAAACAACAAGAAGATAGAAAAGAGGCATTCCTAAAAATACTTGAAGGTCAACTTGGTATAATAAGCCAGGCTGCCAAAAAAATGGATTTGGATAGAACAACGCCTTACCGATGGATGAGGGAAGATGAGTTGTTTGCAGAGAAGGTTCACGAGATACAAAACTTGGTTTTAGACTTTACCGAATCAAAATTGCTTGAGCTTATCAGGGATGGTAATCCAACGGCTATTATCTTTATGCTCAAAACAAAGGGTAAGGACAGAGGCTATATTGAACGCAAGGAGATTACTGGAATGAACGGCAAAGCTTTAGATATTAATATTGAAGTTATCAATAAACTTGAAGAGTAATTGTGTATTTGCCCATTTAGAGCAAAGCACAAAGCGTTTTACAGTCGAGCAAGGAGGTACTCGTTCTGGGAAGACTTACAACATCCTTATTTGGATAATATTCAAGTATTGCTTAACAAATCAGAACAAAATAATATCAATAGTAAGAAAGCACGGTCCAGCTTTGCGAGGATCAGTGATGAGGGATTTTTTTGAGTTACTCCGCAAATATGATTTATACAATGAAGAGGATCACTATAAGTCTGTAAACGAATACCACTTAAATTCCAATGTAATTGAGTTTGTCAGCTTGGATGAACCGCAAAAGATTAGAGGTCGCAAAAGGCACTTACTGTTTGTCAATGAGGGCAACGAGCTTAAATATGAAGACTTCTTCCAACTAAACATAAGAACAACGGACAAGGTTATTATTGACTTCAATCCGTCTGAAGAATATCACTGGCTTTATGATAATATCATCCCAAGGCCCGATTCGGAGTTCTTTGTAACCACATATAAGGACAATCCATTCCTTGATGCTAACTTGGTAGCTGAGATTGAACGCTTAAAAGATGTCGACGAAACATACTGGAGAATCTATGGACTTGGCCAAAAGGCACAATCTAAACTATTGGTATTTAATTATGAGGAGATTGCCAATATCCCACAAGAAGCTCGATTCATTGCCTATGGTTTAGACTTTGGGTATACTCAAGATCCTACGGCATTGGTTTCTGTTTACCTTTATGACGACAAGATTTACCTTGATGAGCATATATACCAGAATGGAATGACCAATAAAGACATAGTGGATGTGATGAGGTCGCTCAATATAGATAGGCGAGTAAACATATTCGCCGATAGCTCTGAACCGAAGTCCATTAATGAGATTCATTCGTTTGGATTTAATGTAAAGCCAACGGCTAAAGGCCCAGACAGTATAAATATTGGCATTGATATGATGCGAAGGTATAAGATACACATCACTACACGATCAACCAATCTTATTAAGGAGTTTAGAAACTACAAGTACATTCAGGACAAGGATGGCAAGGCAACTAATAGGCCAGTTGATGCTTTTAACCACGGCATTGATGCTTCAAGGTATGCTATATTTAATTCATTTAACCGTCCTAACTACGGCAAATATTCAATCAGATAAAAATTATTAGCCTAAAAATCAAACAGTTACAAAAAATATCATTATTTGTATTGTAAATTCAAAATACAACTGTATCTTTGTGCTATCAAATAAGAAAAAAGTATGAAAAAATTTGCATTAACAAACGAAACTAAAAAAGACAATCAAAGCGTTTACACTTATGTGTGCGAGAATGACACCATCACTTTTATGATGCACCCAACTGAAGCTTTTAAATTTATCATTGAGGCCTCTAATATGACTAAAAAAGCCTACAATAACTTTTTAGAATCTTGGATGGTTCACGCAATGGATGAATCAACCAAAACTTTTGCAGAGAAAATCCAATCAATCACAGTAATATGAAAAACCTATTAAAAAACATCGCATTACACCTATTTAACGCCATTATGATTACGGCATTAGCACTTGGCACTTTAATCGCTATTATTGAAAGATTATGAAACTAAACGAAGACAATTGCCCATCGCACGATTTATACGAACTCGAGGACTTTGTTGAAAGCCATTTCAATGACTGCGACGAGAAAATTAGAGAAGAGGCTATATATATCCTTGAGACATTAAAGGAAGATATTTACTACGGCACTGGGAATGCCCATAGGGTTATAATTGAGGCCCACAATAAAATAGTTGACTTATTCAACAAGTATGTCGACACAGATAGTTTCGGAGACCATTCAATATTCTAAGGGGGCATTAAAGCCCCTTTTTTCGTAACAAAAGGCTATTTTTAGGTTTTATTTCCTATATGGAGAGAAGCCTAATCGTACCAACAAGTTTAAAAGATATTAAGTTGCATCAGTATTTGGAGTTTGAAAAGCTCCCAGAGACATTGAGCGACTTTGACCGTGCAATCCAAACCATTTCTATATTCTGCGAGATTAATACGCACGAAATCAAAAAGATTCCTTACAAGACACTTGAGGAAATCCTAAACAACATTAAAGAAGCTTTGTCGGATGATCCTGGTTTGATAAGGACATTTGAGCTTAATGGTATTAAATACGGATTTATTCCAAATCTTGATGAGATAACAACTGCTGAATTTATTGACATAGACAATTACCAAAAAGAAAGGGACAATCTATACAAGATAATGTCGGTTTTGTATAGGCCAATCAAACAAGATGATGGCAAACACTATACAATTGAAGCTTACAATGGTAAAATAAACGAGGATTTTCAAGAAATTCCAATGGCATATGTAAAAGGTGCGATGCTTTTTTTTTGCAATTTAGGAAGCGACTTAGTGAGCTATATTCTGAAGTCTTTAGCGGAGGAGAATCCGAAGGACTCGCAAATGCGGGAGTTTCAGCGTTCAGTAAAAAATGGGGATGGTACGGCTTTGTTTACGGACTTACTAACGGAGACATACTCAAAACTGATGCTGTGGTATGCCTCCCTATACACAAGACATTACTGTGGCAAAGTTATGTACTCGATCTTCAAGAAGTTCAAAAATCAGAATTAAATAAAACAAATGCAAAAAGATAAAAATCATATTGGTACTGCACTGGCGTTCTGTAAAGATGTGGCAAACGAAATGGGTGCAAGATATTCCCACGGTAATATTACCGAAATGAATATGCGTTCAATGTTGGTTTATCCTTATATGCACACTAATGTAAGCCAAGTTAGTCTTGATGAGGTTATGGCAACCGTCCAGGTAAACATTATGATTGCTGATCGTGTAAATACTATTACAACCGAAAATCAAGGCTTAAACCAAGAAACGCTTTATTCAGAAATAGGGTATACAGAAAATAACAACTATGCAATGGTGCTTCAACAGTTATATGTTGACTTCGCAATTGCTTGTCGCAAATATGAAGAGCTTTACTACAATGCTCTGGAGATTCAAAAGCCTATTCAATTAACTGCATTTGAGGAGACTTACGACGATGTAATAGCTGGATATACAATCACATTAAATATAGATGTAGCAAACCCAATTGTAACTGATGGATACTGTTAACACCAATAAAGTTTTAAGGGAAGTTGTAACATTCCAGGCTAACCAAATGAAAATCAATTTGGGGGCTAAAGTATTAAGAAAAACTTATAGAGCTGAATGGCAAAATGGGAGACCTAAAAATATTAGTATAAAATCAATCAGAGCTAACCATACCGCATCTGGTCAATTAGTAAATAGCATCAAGCCAGTCTATGTGCAAGGGAAATATTTTGTTGAGATGGCGGACTATGGTAATTATGTTAATGACGGCAGAAAGCCAGGCAAGGGCATACCAGTTGATCAGATGGACAAATGGATTGGTCAAAAAAGACTAAAGCCAAGAAATACAAAGAGCGGTGAATTTTTAAAGAACACAAAAAACAATAGGAAGGCAATGGCTTTTTGTATGAATCGAAAAATCAAATTTTTTGGTATTGAAGCTTACCCATTTATTGATATGAGCGTTGATATAACAGAGGATAGATTTGCCAATAAATTAAAAGAGGCAATTGAGCAAGATGTTGCAGATAATTTAAATAAAATACTATAAAATGGCTATAAGCTTAACCGTACAACCGAGCAGTATAAAAGGGGCATTGTCATCAATGCTATATCAAGCGTATGATACTGACTACGCTCAACCTAATTTCATTTATCAATACAAAATCTATGTTTGGAGTGGCACGACTACCATACCAGCTTCACCAATAGCGGAAATAAATAGGCTTCCAGACACTTATGCTGGCAATAGAAGTTGGATTGATATTTCTAAAATTGTAACTCAATATATAAGCGACAATTTTTTAACCATTGGAGCATCCACATCAACCATCGGAAGTGCTGCGGTTTATTGTGCAGTAAAGGTTAACGGATTTTGGGGCGGTGGTTCATCGTCTCCAGTAACAAGTAATGTCATTTTAGCCACTAAAGGATACGAGTATACACTTGAAGGGTTTAATCAGGCGACAACAAAGAGAGTTTTGACTGACAGAACAACAGTATACCTTACCACAGAAACTCAATACGATTATATTTGGTACGATGCGACTAAAATAACAAGCATAGTTTGTGGCACAAGCACCATAACTCCAACTGCGGTTACCAATTCAAGCACTTACATTCAAGCGGTTGAGCTAAAACAACTAATTACGGCTGGAGGAATCTGGGGGAATGATATCAATATCGTATTCAATTACTCAACTGGATCGGAAACCATAAGCGTCAAGTTTGATTGCCCTAATAAATACGGCACTACAACCATCTTATTCAAAAATAGATACGGAGTTATTGAGGGGTATTCATTTAATGCAGTGAGCAAGGTTGCAATGACAACCACAAAAGAGGAATATTACAAAGGCATTTACGCACAAACTAATATGGCAGAGGCCTGGACTTATGGCGTTGGGATCAAAACACATTACAATATTCAAGGGGTATATAAGCAACTTGCAAATACTAACTGGGTGCCAGAGGCTTATGTTGATTATTTCCAACAGTTGCTTTTAAGCTCTGCGGTTTATGTTTATTACAATGCTAAAACCTACGCTTGTCAGATCGTGGATTCGGCCTTTGATAAAAAGACGGCTAAAAACGACAAGCTTATTATGTATACATTTAATTTTGAATACGCTCAACCACTAATCAATAGCATAGTAAGATAATGTTGTATTTTTCGCTTATTATAGATGGCAAACTGGTTGACTTGTTTCAAGATGAATCAATCGAGCTGAACAGACAGATAAAAGACTATTCAAAGATTGATACGGTCTTTACGGACTTCTCGCAGAACTTTACCATACCAGCTACAGAATCAAACAATAAGATATTTCAAAACTATTTTGATGAGAATGTATTGTTGCAAAGCTGGAATCAGAACTTTGCCTTAACTGGTGAAATTTACATCCACGGCTTGCCAGTCTTTACTGGTGAGATTGAATTGCTTGAGGTTAAATTTATTGATGGACTACCAAGCAGTTATAATATAGTTTTCTACGGAACAACTAAGAAGCTTTTAGTAAATTGGGGCGAGAAGACATTGCCCGAAATTGATTGGTCAAATTACTTACATACAATCAGCAATGCTTTAGTCGTTTCGTCTTGGACTGGGGGTATTTTAGGCGGTGCTATTATTTGGGATTTAAAGGATTATGGGTATGGATACAGATACTGCAAAAAGAGTGGTGGGGTAAGCTACGACATAGGTGTACAAAACACAATCAACTATAAAGGATTAAGGCCATCAATTTTGCTTAAAGATATGATTGAAAATATCTTTACGGCTGAAGGTTTTAGTTTAAGTGGGAGTTTATTATCAAGACCAGAGTTTGAATACCTTTATGTAACGCCACAAGAAGCACCTGGAAGTTATTTTGATCGTATCAACGGCAATAATTATGGTAACTTTGAGGCTAATGATTCAGCTCCGCAAAGTATTTTTAAACCAACAAGCACTTTAAATACTTGGTTTGCTTTGCCAGTTGGAAATACAGTTGTAACTGGTAATACAAGTGGGGCTTGGAATAATACAACATACACTTATACTTGCCCTGAAACTGGTCAATATACTTTTGGTTTAACGATTACAAATTACACTCCATTAGTTGCTCCTACATTCACACCAACGCTTGGCGTTAAAGTAACTGTTAACGGCAAAACAAAAGGCTTTTATCAAAACAAAACGGCAGCTCAATGGGTTAGCAGTGGTCAGCAATTTTGCAACTTTTTAAGATTGAGCAAAGGTGATGTGGTTCAATTTATTTACAATACACCAGTAAATGCGGTGGTTGATGGTAGCATTGCTTGTTTATTGTCTCCGCCTACAAGCCAAGTTTTAGTTGATATGGCACGAGTGATGCCAGAGATTAAAGTTTCAGAGTTTTTCAATTCTGTTCTTCAGATGTTTAATGCGGTGCTTGTGCCGTCAAATACTATTGATGGTTTTGAATTGCATAACATTGAAGATTGGTATGCTTTAGGTCAGAATGTCGAGTACACTGAGTTTATAGATTTTAAGAATCTAACTCATAGAAAAATGAATGTGCCGTCATCAATTACGATGAAGCACAAAGAGGGCGAAGCTTTGCCTCAAACATTCTTTAAAACAACCTATAAGCGAAACTTTGGGGATGTTACCTTTAGACCTGATGTTGACTTTAGCGACGAGCCAATCGAGTTTGAGACTGTATTCCAGGTTAACCCAATCACATTAATCCAAGAGGTTGACACAAGTGGGAATATGATCAGCAATACGGATATTGAAATGCCGTTTATAATCAATTCAGAATCTCAAGGGGTTGACCAAAAGTTGATTCTATTCTATAATGGGCGAAACACAAATCTGAAAACGGTTGTAAATAGTTTCTATGTAGGGACTTCTTTAATCACTCAATATCCGCCATCATCTCCTTTTAGCAATTATACATCTGGGGCTTATTCAACTGCATTTGGGCTTGAAGCACCACTTAAAGGCAATATGCCAATCAATTCTATGTATTGGATGTATTGGAATAAATATCTGTCAAGGCTTTATTCATCAAGAAGCCGAATCGTTGTAGTTGATGCAGTGCTTCCAGTTGGCGTTTGGCTTAATATGAAGCTAAATGATAATGTGGCAATAAGTGGTAATTACTATAAGATTCAAAAAATCCAATACGATTTGTTAAGCCAAAAGGCCGTAATTGAGTTGATCACCTATCCGAATGTAAACTATTTACAAGTTACTTCAACAACTGGCAAAAAACCTACATTTAATACAGTGGTCGCAACGGATAATGGTAAGACTTTTATTGATGGGAATCCTATCCGTAAAGCTTTAGCCAATGCGATTGAAGGTGGTGGCATTTATACTACGGATGCGGTTGATATTGAAACATTCAACATATCAGCTCAATCAATGATGACTCCAATAATTGATAATATACTTCCATTGGTTTCACTTAACAAAGTAACTATGTGGAATTATAGCAATTTACCTATAACAGTTAACCCAACGCCACAAGTTATAACATTGACTGATGTCGGGTTTGACGGTGATCAAAGATTTTATACTTATGATTTAGCCAATAGCCAGGTAACAATCAATACTTCAGGGCAGTATAGAATCAATGTCAATATGGTAATTCATAATACTTCAAATGCAAAGGTTGGTTGGGAAGTTAATATTGATGATGTGCAAACGGAAGCTTATCAAGAAACACACGGCAATACAATTTTGTCCATAAATCTTATTGCAAGTGCGACAATAGGCGAGAATCAAGTTGTTAAGTTAAGAGCTTACACTCTTGACGGATCGACTAAAAACATAGACATTCATAGGACATCATTTACAATCGAGCGAATAATATGATAAACGAAATAATAAAATTGGCACAATCACACGAATGGATTGGAGTATCTGAGAATGTAGAAATTGCCAAAGGTAAATATAAGTTAAAGACCAGAAAAGACAAAGTAAAATTTAAAATTAAAAGAGGGATAATAAGATTATGGCTAAGAAAATTAAGTTTGGGTTAGACCTTGACGGTTTCGATGAGAAGCTTGACAATATAGGCAAAAGCTTTGGTAGTTTACCAGGGCCAGTTGGTAATGCTGCAAATGCCGTATCTGGATTAGGTAAACAATTCTTACAATTAATTAAAAACCCAATTATTTTAGTTATATCTGGTATTGCTATTGCATTAAAAACGCTTTATGAGGCTTTGCAGTCAACTGATGAAGGTATGGGCAAACTTGCCAAAATTACTGCAATATTTAAAGGCATTATAAGTCCAGTTGTAAAGGTTGTTCAAGACTTTGCTATATTTTTAGCTGATAAATTTATTGGAGTATTAGAGGCCGTTGCTGGATGGTTTGGCGTAACTGGTGATCAAGCATCGGATTTAGCGGATAGCATTAAGGAAGTTGAAGACGCTGAAGAATCACTTGCCCTTAAAAGAGCAAAACAAAATAAAGATTTAGCAGAGGCAAAAGAGATTTTAAGTGATACTAATAAAACGCTTGAAGAAAGGAAAGCAGCACTAAAAAAGATATCCGATGCAGAAACAAGTTTGGCTGCTGAAGAATTAAAGAACGCTAAAAAGAAAGCCGAGAATATCAGAAAGGAAATTGCTTTAAATGGAGAATCAAAAGACCGTAAAAAGCAACTACAAGAAGCTGAAATACAAATCCTAAACACCGAAACCAATCTTGCAAATAAGAGAAAAGAATTTGCTAAAGAAAACCAAAAGATTGAAAAGGAAGATGCTGACGCTAAAAAAGCTAAAGCCGAGGAAGAAAAGAAACAAGCAGAGGATAGGAAGAAAAGAATTGAAGATTATAATAAACAAAGGCAAGAATCAGCTGATAAAATTAGAGCTTTAGAACAGAAACTTGCCGTTGATTCAATCCAGACCGAAAGGGAGAAGGCTTTAAAACAAGCCGAGATTGACAATGAAAACGCCAAACTTGATATTCAGCGATCAACAATGAACGCTAAAGAGAAGGCCAAGGCATTAGAGTTAATCAATAAACAATATCAGAATAATGTCGCTAAAATAAATGCGGATGCTGATAAGAAAGCACAAGAGGAAGCTGAAAAGGCAAAACAAGCTAAAGACGCACAGTTAAAAGAGCAATATGCTCAGGAAGAGAAAACCATTGCTGATCAATACGAGCGTAAAAAACTTGTGGCGATGCAAACTATTGAAGATGAGAAAGTATTGCAACAAACTTTACTTGATTTAGAACTTGCCAAGAATCAAGAAATTTATAATAGCAGAGTAAAAAATGGCCTGGATACATTAGATATTGAAAAAACCATTGCTCAACAAAAATTAGATTTAACTAAAAAGCAACAAGAAGAGACTAAAGCTTTACAAGACGCAGAACAAGCTCAAATTCAAAGCAAACTTGACGCTACAAAACAAGTATTGGGATCTATTCAAGGTTTACTAAAAGAAAACTCCAAAGGTGCAACAGTTTTGGCTATTGGTCAAGCGGTTATTGATACATATGTTGCAGCAAATAAGGCCTTGGCATCAGCTCCACCACCAATGAACTTTTTATTAATGGCCTCTGTAATTGCAACTGGTATCGCAAACATAAAAAAGATATCAGAACAAGCGAGTAAAATGGGGGTTGAAACTGGTGGGGTAAGTGGTGGAACTGGTGGCCCATCAATAGGCGTTGTTGGAGGGCAAGTTGATTCATCAACACAAATGGCAAGAAGCTTACAAGGTGCGGTTGGTGGCCCTCAAAAAGCGTATGTAGTGGGTAATGATGTAACAAGCCGTCAAAGTCTTGATCGTCGTATAAGCCAAAATGCAACATTAGGGGGCTAAACAATTTTATATATATGCAAAAGAAAGGTTTTAAAATTGATTTGGGTAAAATAGATGCAATCGAAACATCTATAAACGACTTGGCAATGCAAATGCCACAGTTGGAAGCTAAATTAAATGAAGTGCAAAATAAAATCAAAGGCAATATGGATTCATTAAACAATATGATTCCAGAGTTTGAATTGATGGATAAACTATCAAAGCAAATTGGTGATACTCCTTTGATGGATAGAATCACTAAAGGCAAAAAGATGTTGCAAGAAAAACTTGCAGTTTGTACTAAACTTTATAGTCGTATAAAATAATGCAGATTCTGGAGTTATTACTGGATGAGGATCAAATGGCGAGTGGTATCGATGCAATCAGTATCGTAAAATCACCAGCCATTGAATCTAACTTCGTGGCACTTAATAACCATAAGGTAAAATTTGCCACTGTTGATGCTGAAAAAAGAATCTTATTAGGCCCAGCATTGATTCCAAACAAACCTATTTACAGAAACCAGGATGGAATGGAGTTTTATTGCTATTTTTCAAGAGCAACAGTTAAGAAGGCTTCAGAACTTTATTTGCAAAGAGGTAATCAAGGCCAAGCGACTTTAGAACACGCCGTTAAAATTCAAGGCTTATGCCTGGTTGAATCTTGGGTGAAGGAAGATATGGAGAAGGACAAGTCTGCCTTATACGGAATGGCTGATCCAATCGGCACTTGGATGGTTGCTATGAAAGTTGAAAATGACGAGGTATGGAATGACTATGTAAAAACTGGGCTTGTTCAAGGCTTTAGTATTGAGGGTTATTTCGTTGATAAAGGACAAAAGTTATCTAAAGAGTTAACCGATGAAGAGGCCAAATTGCAAGAGGTAATAAGCATCTTGACTGAATGGCAAAATTGTAACAATAAAAAAAAATAAGTTATATATAATATGAACGCAAACGAAACATTAAACAGAGTGATGGTTGCTTTAGGCATTAAAGCCGAAGCTCCAGCCGTTGAAGTTAACCTTGCATCAATGAAAACAATGGATGGTCAAGCTACATTTGACGCTGAATCTTTTGAAGTTGGAAGTGCTATCTTTGTAGTTACTGAAGATGGCAAAATCCCAGCTCCACAAGGTGAATACGCAATGGAAGATGGCACTATTGTAAAAGTTGACGACAAAGGTTACATCGTGGAAATTTCCACTAAAGAAGAGGAAGTAATGGAAGAGCCAATCATTGAGGAAGTAATGCAAGATGAACCAATGAAAGAACAAATCATTGAAGAGATGGCTAAGCCTAAAAAGTTAACTGAAACTACAACCAAAGTAAGCGAATTTTCTGCTGAGATTTCTGAAATTAGAGAAGAGTTAAATGCTCTTAAAATGAAATTGTCAAGTGTAACTGAAGAGAGAGACGAGTTAGTATCTCGTTTAGCATCTGAGGAAGCTCCAAGATCATTCCACTCTCCAGAAGCAAATCCAGTAAATTCAATCAAATTTAAAATCGGTGAAAACAGAAACCAAACTGTAACTGACCGAGTATTTAACCAATTATTCAAATAAAAAAAACCAAATAAAATGAAAGATTTAAAAAACATCAAATTGTCTGGCCCGACTGTAAGTCCAAATACTTATGCTGGTCAGTTTGGCAACGAATATATCGCTGCTGCCCTTTTGAGTGGTGAAACTTTATCAAAAGAGTTAATCACTTTACACCCTAATGTTGCTTACAAGCAAGTTATCCGTAACTGGCAACAATCAATCAGCGTAACTGATGCTACTTGTGATTACACTGATTCATCTTCTATCACTTTAGGTGAGTATGTGTTAACTACCGTTGAGAAGCAAGTAAACTTAACTTTGTGTAAAAACAATTTGAGAACAACTTGGGAAGCTGCTCAAGCTGGTTACTCTGCTTTCGAATCTTTGCCAGCTACTTTCGAACAATTCTTATTGGCTCAAGTTGCTGCTGAGGTTGCTCAAACAGTTGAATTAGGTATCTGGAAATCAAATACTTTCTACACTGGTGGTATGGTTCAATACTTGATCGATAACTCTGCTATCGTAAGCGCTGGTTCAGGTGCTACAACTTCAGCGAATGTTGTTGCTCGTTTACAATCAATGTTAGATGCTTCTCCAGCTGCATTGTATGGTAAAGAAGGTTATCAATTCTATGTAGGCCCAGTTACAATGAAAGCTTATCAAGCTGCTTTGTCTGCTGGTAACTACAACTTCCAATTCTATGTTGGTGAGAAGCCAATGAACTTCCAAGGTATTCC
>Ga0181343_1000190_pt1 | contig 29756 bp, 25 predicted proteins | sample Su13VDMLBSD_FD_130110 | JGI IMG/M metagenome (GOLD analysis project Ga0181343, IMG submission 130110) | Freshwater viral communities from Lake Michigan, USA - Su13.VD.MLB.S.D | ecosystem: Environmental > Aquatic > Freshwater > Lake | place: USA: Michigan | collected 2013-07-15
CCGCCTCTACATCGCCGCGAAGAAGCTCGGCCTGCGGATCGCAAAGAAGTACAAAGCCCGAGGCCCTAACAAGGTACGCATCAAACGATGAGCGACCCAACCCGATACCGCGTGGCCAACAACCAGGCGCAACTGACCCTTGGCGGCAACATCCTCGCCGTTGACCCCGCTGGCCCGCTGGTCATGTACGACGACTACGCCCGCCTTAAGGCCGAGGTCGAGCGGCTGCGGTTTGCGGAAGATTTGCTGAAGGATGAGAACCAGCACCTCCATAAAGAACAACCTTTGCCCGATGGCTGGAACTCCGCAGTAGCCAAGGCTTGCGACTTGTTAGCCGAAAAGGAAAAGGAAATCGCCCGCCTCAAGGCCGAGGTCGAGCGGCTGAACGGCGAGCTCGGCGAGCTGGAAGGCATCCGGTCCTACCTCAAGTGGAACGGGCTCCAGGCTGATCTGAAAGACTGGCTCGACTGGCGCGCCGGTCGCAACGGATCCGAGATCCCTTTCCCCAAAGACTTCCTCCCACCCAATGCCTGACCTAACTCACGCGGATCGCGGCTCGCCCTTCCAGGCGCCGCCGGCGACTCCTTACAACATCATCAGCTTCGGCGCCGGCGTGCAGTCCAGCACGATGGCCCTCATGGCTGCCAAGGGCCTGATCGGGCCGATGCCGGACGCCGCGATCTTCGCGGATGTCCAGTCCGAGCCCGAGTCCGTCTACACCTGGCTCGATTACATCGAGAAGCAGCTGCCCTTCCCCGTGATCCGGGTGTCCAAGGGCTGCCTGGAGAAGGACGCCCTGGTCGTGAAGGAATACCTCAAGCGGCCCGGCGAATACTGGGTCAAGTCCCTGATCCCTGCTTTCGTCAAGAATGAGGACGGGTCCAAGGGCATCGTCGGCCGGGCGTGCACCGCCATGTACAAGGTCGAACAGATCATCAAGGCCACCCGCCAGGCCGCCAAGATCAAGCGAGGCCAGAAACATGTGACTGTCACCCAATGGATCGGGATCTCCTATGACGAGATGCAGCGCATGAAGCAGCCGTCCACCGCCTGGACATTCCACCGGTGGCCCCTGGTCGAGCTCAAGATGACCCGCCAGGATTGCCTGGACTGGATGGCAGCCAACGGCTACCCCAAGCCGCCCAGGTCCAGCTGCGTGTTCTGCCCCTATCACTCCAACAAGGAGTGGATCCGGCTGCGCGATGAGGAGCCCAAGGAATTCGCACGGGCCGTGGAATTTGAGCGCCAGATGCACGCAGCCAACGCCCGCACAGTCAATCTGCGCGGGGTTCCCTACCTTCACGCCAGCCTGAAGCCCCTGGATCAGGTCAACCTGGAAGCCGGCGCCGCCGATCCCAAGCAGCGCAACTTCGACTTCAACCAGGAGTGCGAGGGCATGTGCGGAGTCTGATCACATGAGCGACACCAACGAACGAAAGCTGATCGCCAGGATCGCCGACCAGGACCTGATCATCCGGCGTCTGATCGGCGCCGGCAACGACATGGCTGCGGCCCTGGGCGAGGGCTGCGCCCACGATGAGGACGGCTGCGATGCCTGTGTCGCCGCCGTGGCCGTATGGGACCGGCTCTACCGGGAGATCAAAAGAAACGACAAGGCCCCGTAAACCGGGGCTTTTTTGTGCCCCAATCTTTTTTGAAAATAAGTGCAAATTACACTTGCATGCCCTGATAACACAGCCATGTTCCCATCTGTCGCCGTTAACCCGGCACGCGTTTTTTGACAGTCCAACCAAACCGACAAGACCTGGCATAGGCCAGGCACACAACCCAGCTGGGCAACCAGCTGGGCCACTTTACCGGCCCCGTACGGGGCCACCAACCGCATGAACCGACAACACCAGACTCCCTCAAGAGTCCGGGCCGGTAGCCCTCCAGGCGACCCGGCCCGTCATGCGGATCCTTTACGCCCGCTCCTGCGGGCTTGACTAGCCGGATACTGAGACCGCCCGCGCCCACTACATTTCAGGGTACACGGCGGTTTCTACGAACCGGCAGTCTTCACTTTCCGGCAGCAATGCCGGCGATCCGGTTCACCCTCCCGCGCAAGCGGGCGCCAAGCCGGCCAGAAACCAATAACCTGGAGCCCTCGGATCAGTAATGGTCCTCGGTACATGACAGGGCGCCGATAGCAATCGGCCCAGATGCCGTAAAACGCCTACGGGGGACATCGTCCGTATCCGGCCACGCGCGCCTCATCTCCGCGTGGTGTCTCTTTCTACTGATGCGTAAGCAGCAGCCGACCCCCGTGGACACGGGCACACAGTCCACCGACGCCGGCGCGGTCAAAGCCGCCGGCAAGCCGAGCAAGTTCACGCGAGGCAAGGATGTCACCTTCAAGGTGAACTCCAAGCTGACCACGAACCTGATCACCCTCGGGCATCTCGCGTACCAGGCCCTCGAAACGCCCGGTACCGACATCGACCTGGCGCTCTCCAAGCGTCTCTGGGTCCGCAGCGTCAAGTCGCTCATCGCTCTCCGCCTCGCCGGGGGCGGCAGCGTCCCCGCCATCAAAGGCGTGGATGTTGTCGCTTTCTACGGGGTCGAGGGCGTGAAGCCCAGCAAGACCGAAGCGGACATCAAGCGCCTGGAGGCCAGGATCGCGAAGCTCAAGGCCAAGCTCGGCAAGAAGTGAACCCACGGGGCGCTCATCCAAAACGATGGGCGCCCCGTCCTATTTATGAGGGGCGATCCCTTTTTCCCAACCATGAAACACAACCAACCCGGCAAGTGGACCGCGAGCGAGCTCGCCGACCATGCTGCCAAACAGGTTCCGGCTTACCTTAACAAGCCGACCGAACGCCTGGTGCGGTATTACACCACGCGACAGATCCTGGACAAGCCCAACCGGACCGACGCCGACAAGCGCCGGGCCGTCTACGGCGAACGCCAGTTGTACCAGCTCCTGCTGGCCCTCGTGTTCAACTACGCGGGCCCGGGCGCCATCGAGGCCCACAGTCGCGGATACTTCCGCTTCCCCACGACCTCGCAGACCGGCACGGAGCACGCGCTCCGGGATCTGTATCTCCAGGCAATCGGGCCCGGTGGCATCGCCAACAACGCTTACACGCTGAAGGTGAAGACCAAGTGGCTGCCGAAGGGGGGTTCCAAGTGAGCACCCCGGAGCTTAACCCGATCGAACCCAAGGTGCTGGAAGCCTTCTCCTATGTGATCGTCACGGCGGTCGAAGGCGGCCATTACACCCGGGACGATTACCGCGAATGGACCCAGTACGCGCATGCGGACGGCCCGGACGGGTTTTTCCAAGCTGCCGTGACTGTCTACCCCAACCGGGTCGGCAAGTACGACAGCGATGAGAAGCCCGACCCCGTGCGCGTCACCGCGGACTGGTTCGCCCGGCGCATCGCGCAGGGTTTCCTGCGCGGGATCGACAAGAAGTACCCCGGGCTCGCCTGGCCTCGCAAGCCGGCCGAAGGCCCGGAGATCCCGCCGGCGCTGTTCGACAAGGCAGCCCGGCTGCTCATCGGCGATGAAGATGTCGCCGGGGAGATCGATGTCATCGACGCCGGCGCGCTGCTTCAGGTAGCCGTCTACGGCGAGGTCATCTACGGATAACAAGGGCGAAACGCACCGGCACGGGCCGGGCGTCCCGGCGTCTCGCGCCGGCTGACGAGCCCCGTCAGTTAATCCAAACCAACCAAAAAACCGAAAAAACATGATCAAAAACCTCAACCCCGATGTCCTCAAGGCCCTGGCCGTGGACATCGACGCCGCGCTCAAGGCTGTCGCCGACAAGCATGGTCTCAGCATCACCACCGGCAACAGTCGTTATGACGACCTGACCGCCGAAATGAAGCTGAAGATCAGCACGATCGATGACACCGGCGTCACCAACACGCGCGAACGCAACGCGCTCAACACCTGGTCCGATCACCTCCTGAACGGGCTGCAGTACGGCGACAAGGTCACGCTGCTCACCCGCAAGGGCAAGCTGCAGTACTCTGTCGCCGGCTATGTCAGCCGGTCCGGTAAGCTGCAGATGACCGGCCCGGACCAAAAGACCTGGCTGTTTGACGCAGCCGCGGTCGTGGCGCAGATCAAGGACGGCAAGGCGTCCGTGTCCAAAGCCTCCTAACATGGGCCTGGACATGTTCGCCCTGTCGTGTGACCCGGCCAAGGTCACGCGCACCGATCTGGGCGTGGATCAGCTTCCCTCGTGGCACCCGGACACCCCGGCTGACGCGACCATGATCCACACCTGGCGCAAGCACCCGGACCTCCACCAATGGATGACCGACCTGTACTTCCGTAAGGAAGCGCTGGAAGGCCCCATCACCGAAGCTGAAATGGGCCCGGCCTTCAACATGGGCCAGTTCGTGCGCCTCACGGATCACGACCTGGATCAGCTTGAAGCCGCTGTCGAAGCCGGCGCGCTGCCCAAGGCCGCCGGCTTTTTCTGGGGCGTCAGCACCCCGGACGACCGCAAGGACGACCTGGCCTTCATCAAGAAGGCCCGGAAGGCCCTCAAGGCCGGCAAGGCGGTGTTCTACACCTCGTGGTGGTGATCGGTTTGGTTGGCTGTCTCGGGCCCGGGGTTCATCCCCCGGGCCTTTTTTGTGCCCGGCGCTGTCAGCACATGATCACGAAAACGACCCTTTCCGGTTCGGAAAACCCATTTTGGTTATCCGAACGGACATAAAAGGCCCGTTCCTGTGATCATACGCTGACAGTAGATTAGATCAGCCGGCGCCAGCGCGGCAGATCCTGCCGGGCCTTGCGCAGCTTCAGCCGGTACCGGCGCATCACCTGGGCCTTGCGCGCGCGCCGATCCGCAGCCCGGCGCCGGCTCTCAGCCACCTGGCAGCGCTGCTTGTCCAGGCGGTCTTGGTACCACGCGAACATCGACCCCACCGGCCAGGCCGGCAGCTTCAGGCGCCGGATCACGCGCGGCACCGATCCCACAGGATCGAGAAATTCGCTGTTTTCGGCCATTATTTTGAGGAAAGTTCCTCGTTTTGGGAATTTCATGAAACCCCAATGTTTTTGAGACATCCCGGAAAGACAAGCCCATCAGCTGACACTAGCGTGGTCGGCTGCCTTTCCACGCTGCCTTGCACGCCAGGCGTGCGCAACCTCATGCAGATCAGCCCCATGCAGCCAGGCGTAGATCGGCCCGGTGATCGCCTGACTTGCGCGCGAGGAAGCTTTTCCTTTCCTGTCTACGCATCAAACCCCCGTAAACATTAGAGGAAAGTGAGTCTCCCTACGGGATAGGTTAAGACGCCCTAACGGGCTGTCGTTAACCCCCTTAGCCCTGACGGGCAGGGGGCACGACCCGTTAACTCTGATCTCGCGTAGGCCGGACCCCATCCTCACAACCTGGACAACCCATGAAAGTCATCCTGATCGTCAAAGGACACCCCAGACCTCAACCCAGGCCCAGGTTCATCAAGGGCAGAGCTGTCAGCTGCGCCGATCCCCTGGCAGCCGCCTGGAAAGCCCGGATCAAAGCCGCAGCTTCCCAGGTCCACCTGGAGCTCCCCAAAGGCCCTCTCAGCTGCAGCATGTGGTTCCGGATGCCAACCAAGGACCAGGCCAGGGCCGAGAAACCTCACACCCAGGTCCCGGACCTGGACAACCTGGCTAAGCTGGTCCTGGACGCGATCCAGGACACCGGGCTCCTGGTCAACGACTCCCAGGTCGCCAGGCTCAACCTGGACAAGACCTGGGCGCCCCTGGATCACTCCGGAGTCATGGTTGAGCTCGAAACCTGGGAACCCTCAGATCAGCGCGCAGAGCTGCCAAAGCCGGGCTGGCTGGAGTAAGGGGTATCAGGCCCCAGGCCAGGAGCTCAAAAGGCTTCCTGGGGCATTTGCGGGCCTACTTTTTCTCCCCGTTTAGGTCGATTACCCCGTCTTTTTGCGAAACTCCCGCTTTTACCGCGCTTTTCAGGTGATCGAAGGTTTGCCGGCCCCGCGTCACGAATTCCTCCAGCTCGCTCACGCTCATCTGGTGCAGCTGCTTGCCGGACTGTTTCAGCCCTAGCTGCAAGCTCGCAGCCACCGCGCTCAACCCGTGCCCGGACGCCTCCAGCGTCCACTTGGCTGCCTGGAACCGCACCTGGGCCGGCGAAGCCGGATCGGTCATCAGCTGCTGGATCACCGACCAGGCCCTGGTTGCCCCAGCTGTCTTGATCTCCGTGTCCCGGCGCAGCTCAACCACCTCCCGGATCCGCGGATCAGCCAGCAGCTGCTTGGCAGCCGGGCCTGGATCGGCGTAGCCGGCCGCTTCAGCTGCCAGCTTGGCATCGCCGCCGTTGCCAATGTACAGGTCGCAGAAGCCCAGCTCCTGGTCGGTCAGCGCAGCTGATCCGGCTGCCGGCTTGACCTGGAGCTCGCCTTTCCAGGAGTCCTTGGCCTGGGTCACATTCATGGGGGTCTTAGGTGTCATAGGGAAAGATCAGCGCGCGAGCTCCTGGACCCGGCGCGCGGCGTCATACCTGGCTGCCGGCAGATCAGGGTGCCAGGCGTTGAACCGGTAGCGCCGGAAGCCCTCATAGCCCAGGTTCCAGGCAAGCCAGGTCTCACAAGCCAGGGCCGGCCGGCCGATGTCCCTGGTCAGCCTGGCGCGCAGATACGACAGCCAGGTCTCGGCGTAGGCCCGGGCTCGATCCGGGATCGAAGCTGACCGGTAAGGCCAGGTCGGCAGCCCGGCAGCCTTGCGCAGCCGGCTGCAATCAGCCCAGGCGGCAGCGTGCCATTGCAGCACGCCCTTGGCTGCGCCCCGGTCGCCGTCTATGTTCCGGCTGCCGGTCTCGATCGTCTCGACCGCCTGGACCCACCGGCCCGGCACCGGCTCGGCTACGACTGAGGCCAGGGCTAGGGCGCATAGGGCGATCGGCATGGCGCAGCCTACGCAGCGTAGGGCGCAGCATGCAAGGGCAAACCCGGCAGCATACCCACCCCACCTATCGGCGCCCTCGCTCTAGTATCTCGCGCGCGTGCAAGGGAGATCCACCCACCCACGCACCACCCCATCCACCCCATGCACACCCATCCACGGGTCAACCCCCGCCTACGCCCCCGGATTTCTCTACTCTTTTTCATCTCCCCGCGCGCGGAAAAATCCGGCGGCCCAAAAAACTTTGTCCTACATTTTGAGCCGTTGCACTTATTCGCAAGTTTCACACCTTGTCACCATGCCAACATCGCCGCCCGATCCCTACGAGCGTCAGTACGACTTCTCAAATCACTCGATTTTGCAGCCCAACGCGCCGCAGCCCGGCAACAAAATCGACCTGGAGCTCAACGAAATCCGCGAGTCCCTCAACGCGACCATCAGCCGGCTCGGCGAGATCCAACGCGATGACGGAAAAGTGCGTCAAACCGCGGTCGAATTGACTGTCGGGCCGCAAGGCTTGCCCGGCGCGAAGGGCGACAAGGGTGACAAAGGCGACACCGGCCAAGCCGGCGCGCAAGGCGCGCAGGGCGTGCCCGGAATTCAGGGCCAGCAAGGCATCCAAGGCCAGCAAGGGGCCACGGGAGCGACCGGTGCGACCGGTGCGACTGGCGCTGCGGGCCAAGTCGGTCCACAGGGCGAAAAAGGCGACAAGGGCGACAAGGGAGACACCGGTGAAGCGGGCCCTGCGGGCCCTCAGGGCCAGACCGGCCCGGCGGGACCCACGGGACCGACCGGATCGCAAGGGCCCCAAGGGGCCACAGGGGCTGCCGGAGCGACCGGACCTGTCGGACCAGTCGGACCTCAAGGCCCCCAGGGCGACAAGTACGCCGGCACCTCGACAACGAGCCTGGCTGTGTCGAACGGCACCAAGACTTTGACGACTCAGACGGGCCTGGCGTGGACCGGCCAGCAGGATCTGACGATCGTCTACGATGCGAGCAACCACATGCACGCGGTTGTGACGACCTACAACGCCGGCACGGGCGTCTTGGTCGCCGAAGTGAGCAACCACACCGGCAGCGGCACCTACGCGAGCTGGACGATCAACCTGGAAGGCGCGATCGGCGCGCAAGGTCCGGTCGGGCCCCAGGGAAGCACGGGAGCTACGGGAGCCACGGGGGCTACGGGCCCGGCGGGGCCCGCGGGAGCGCAAGGACCCCAGGGGGCCACGGGGCCGCAAGGCCCGGCCGGGGCCACGGGAGCAACGGGGGCCCAGGGATCCGCGGGGGCTACGGGTGCAACGGGGCCCGCAGGGGCCACAGGGGCCACGGGAGCTGCGGGTCCGGCGGGACCAGTCGGACCGGAAGGTCCGCAAGGGCCGCAAGGGATCCAAGGGCCCGAGGGCCAGCAGGGCCTTCAGGGCCCTGTGGGTGATCCTGGTCCCCAGGGTGACGCCGGTGCGCCTGGCATCAACGGATCGATGTTGTTCAACTGGCTTGGCGCGTACGACAACGGCGTGACCTACGCGGCGAACGATGGCGTGCAGTTCAACGGCAGCGCGTATGTGATGACGGCCACGATCGGCGGTGCCGGCTACGATCCGGTGGGTTATCCTGGCAACTGGTCGTTGGTCGTGAGCAAGGGTGATGAAGGCGATCAGGGGTCTACCGGCCCTGCGGGCGCGAACGGCGCGCCGTGCGTGATGCGCGGAACCTGGGCTGATTTGACGAGCTACTCGGCCGGCGACTTGGTGGAATACGGCGGTCTGATCTACTCGGCGCTGAACACGCATTACGCTTACGGCGACCCGCCCCCCAGCGCGAATTGGGTGGCGGTGAGCATCACCACGATCCCTGGGCCGCAAGGTGAGCCCGGAGCTCCTGGCGCAAACGGCGCTGACGGCGCGCAAGGTCCGCAGGGTCCGGCGGGTTCGCCGGCAAAGACTCTTAACGATGTGTCGGCGACTGTGCCGTACACGCTGCAGCTTTCGGACAACAACAACATCGTCTTCACCAACAACAGCAGCGCCAGCACCGGCATCATTGTCCCTTCCGATGGCAACCTGGATTTCCCGATCGGGGCCACGATCATCATCGTGTCGAGCGACATCTACAACGGGATCGCACCTGATACCATCGGCTGGTATCCGTACATCAACGGCAGCGCATCCGGCGCCCAGGTCAACAAGACAGTCGTGACCCTGGTCAAGACGGCCGCGAACATCTGGTATTGGGCCTGATGCCAAAGAAGGAAGACGATGACATGCTTCAGCAGCTCCTGGCTGCCGAGCGCATGTTGCGCATGCGCAAGGCGCGCGAGAGCGTCATCGGCTTCACCAAGTTCACGATACCGGACCCGGAGGCGCCGGACGACACCTCGCGCAGCCGGTATCAGCCTGTCAAGCACCACGAGGTGATCGCTGCGGCCCTGGAGGAGGTGGAGGCCGGGCGCATGCCCAGGCTGATCATCACGATGCCGCCTCGGCACGGGAAGTCCGAGCTCGCGAGCCGCCGGTTCCCGGCGTGGTTCATGGGTCGCGATCCGTACCGGCAGCTGATCTTCTCGACCTACAACGACGACTTCGCCCAGGACTTCGGCCGGTCGGTGCGCGCGACCATGCGGTCCACGGAATTCCAGCAGATCTTCCCGGCGTGCAAGCTGCGGACGGGCAGCCAGGCCAGCGACAAGATCCAGACGGAGGAGGGCGGGATGCTCAACTTCGTGGGACGCGGCGGCGGTCTGACGGGCCGCGGCGCGGATCTCCTGATCATCGATGACCCGATCAAGGACCGCGAGGAGGCGGACAGCAAGAACCTCCGGGACAAGCTCTGGGCCTGGTTCACGGAAGCTGCGATGACGCGACTGATGCCTGGCGGGCGTGTCGTGATCATCATGACCCGGTGGCACGAGGACGACCTGATCGGCCGCCTGACGGACCCAAAGAACCCGTGTTTCAACGCGGATGAGGCTGGCAGCTGGAAGATCCTGGCGCTGCCGGCGATCGCGGACGAGGACGATGCGATGGGCCGGAAGCCTGGCGAGGCCCTGTGGCCGGAGCGGTTCCCGCTGCCGGTCCTGGAGGCGCAGCGCCGGATCAACCCCCGCGGCTTCTCGGCCCTGTACCAGGGCAAGCCCACGCCGGACGATGGCGACTATTTCAAGCGGGATTGGCTGAAGACCTACGACCACCCGTCCCAGCTGCCGGCGAACCTCCGGATCTACGGGGCGTCCGACCATGCGGTCTCGGTGGCCCAGGACGCGGACAAGACTTGCCTGGGCTGCGTTGGGATCGATGAGGACGACAACATCTGGGTGTTGCCGGACCTGTTCTGGCGCCGGGCTGCCACGGACGCGGTGTGCGATGGGCTCCTGGATCAGTTCCGGCGCAACAAGCCGCTGCTCTGGTGGGCGGAGCACGGGCACATCTCCAAGGCGATCGGGCCGTTCCTTCGGAAGCGCATGCAGGAGGAACGGATCTACTGCGCGATCGATGAGGTGGTCCCGGCCAAGGACAAGCAGACGCGCGCCCAGGCGATCCGCGGCCGCATGGCGATGGGCAAGGTGTACTTTCCCAAGTTCACGACCTGGTGGAATGACGCCCAGCTGGAGCTTCTGAAGTTCCCTTCGGCCCGGCATGACGACTTCGTGGACTGGATCTCCCACATCGGCATGGGGCTGTCGCTCCAGGTGCCGGCGGGCATCAAGCACAGCGAGCCCAAGGGGCCTCGCACCGGCTCCCTGGCCTGGGTCAAGCACTCCTCCAAGATGAGGGAGTGGGGCGAAAACAGGTTGCGGATGTTCTGGAGCTGACGATTTTACCATCATGGAAAACAACGAACCTATCGAAACTGATCTCCCGGACACGGACTCCGCGTCCGAGGGCGAACCGAGACGCGCCGGCATCAAGCGCGAGCCGGACGAAAACTTGCGTGCCTCGCGCCGCGCGCTCGTGACCGAGTGGACCGGCAAGATCACGCGCGCCAAGAAGCATTGGGATCTGGCGCACCGCCGGATGAAGGAGGACTCTGATTTCTACATGGGCAAGCAATGGCCCTTTCACCGCGGCGATGACGATCGCTATGTGGCGAACCTGGCGCAGCGCCATGTGCAGACGCGCGTGGCCGCGCTGTACGCGAAAAACCCCAAGGCGGTCGCCAAGCGCCGGCGCGTGCTGGACTTCCAGATCTGGGAGGGCAACGCCAGCGAGCTGATGTCGGCCCAGGTGGCGAACGACCAGTCGATGATGTTCATGGGCGCGCCGAACCCGGCGTCCATGGCCCTCATGCAGGATGTGCAGCAGGGTTTCGAGAAGCGCCGTAAGCTGGACAAGGTCGCCGAGACTCTGGAGATCGTGTTCAAGCACACCCTGGAGCACCAGAATTTCAAGATCCAGATGAAGCAGCTGGTCCGGCGCGTCTGCGTGACCGGCGTCGGCTTCGTCAAGATCGGCTACCATCGCGTGATGGGCAACCGCCCGGAGGATGTGGAAAAGATCACCGACATCACCGAGCAGCTGCGCACGCTTGAGCGCCTTGAGCTCGACCAGCGTGACGGCAAGTTCGATGAGAACCAAGCCAAGGCCGAGCAGCTCCGGCTGCTCATGAAGGAGATCCAGGAGAAGGTCAGCGAGGGCGAGACGATCACGGACGAAGGCCTGGTGTTCGACTTCCCCCAGTCGCAGAACATCATCGTGGACACGCGCTGCCGCCAGCTCCAGGGCTTCATCGGGGCCGAGTGGGTCGCCCAGGAATTCCTGCTTACTTGCAACGAGGTGAAGGAGGTCTACGGGGTTGACCTGGGCAAGACCTACACGCGCCAGGAGCAGCAGATGACCGAGCCCGGCATGTCCGAGAAGACCAGCGACGACCTGGCCCGGATCTGGGAGGTCTACAACAAGCGGGACGGGATGAAGTATGTGATTGCGGACGGCTACCCGGACTTCCTCCTGGAGCCCGGCTGCCCGGACATCAAGCTGCGCCGGTTCTGGCCTTTCTTCTGCCTCCTGTTCAACGAGGTCGAGAACGACCGGGACATCTACCCGCCGTCCGACATCCGGCTCCTGAAGCCGATCCAGATGGAATACAACCTGGCGCGCCAGCGGCTGCGCGAGCACCGCAACGCCAACCGGCCCTTGTATGTGACCCCGATCGGCATGCTGTCCGAGGGTGATGTGAAGAAGCTCATGGACCGGCAGCCCAACGAGGTGATCCAGCTGAACAGCCTCCAGCCCGGCCAGGCGGTCAACCAGGTGATCCAGCCGATGCAGCCGATCCCGATCGACCCGTCCCTGTACGACACCTCCATGCTGATGGAAGACTTGTTCCGCGTGGTCGGCAGCCAGGAAGCCAACCTGGGCGGCGGCACCGGCAACACGGCGACCGAGGTCTCGGTGGCCGAGTCCAGCCGCATGAGCTCCCTGGGCTCGCATGTGGACGACCTGGACGAATTCTTGACGGACCTGTCCAAGGCCGCCAGCCAGGTGCTCCTGACCCACATGGACCCCATGACGGCTGCCAAGATTGCCGGCCCTGGGGCGTCCTGGCCGACTCTTTCGGCCCAGGAAATCGCCGATGAGATCTACCTGGAGATCGAAGCCGGCAGCTCCGGTCGCCCGAACAAGGCCACGGAGATCGCCAATTTCGAGCGCCTGGCGCCCCTCCTGATCCAGATCCCCGGCATCGACCCGACCTGGCTGGCCAAGGAGGCCATCAAGCGCATGGACGATGGCGTGGACATGACCGAGGCGGTCAAGGCCGCGATCCCGTCCATCGTGCAGCAGAACGCCCAGAAGCAGATGGACCAGGCCCAGATGGCCGGTGGCCCTGAAGCCATGGGCGGCGCGCCGATGCCCGGGCCGGAAGCGGCCGCTCCTGGCGCCCCTCCCGGCGGGAACGCCCAGGTGCCGAACATGCCCCAGCCGAAGATGTACGGGCTGCCCACCGCCCCCCAATAAGGGGGAAGTGGCTGGATTGCAAAGCCACGGCACCGACAGAAGATCGGTGTCGTGGACAACCAGACGCTAACAGATCCCGCTGCGGCCCCGTCAGCTGCAGCCACGCCCGAAACGACCCAGGCTCCGGCCGAGGTCACGCAGTCTCCGGCCCCGGAAAACGGGTCCGGGCAGGAGACGGCACAGACGCTAAACGCAGAGACCGCCAGTTCGTCGCCGGCGGCCGACAAGGACGCTAAAAAGGAGACTTTGCTTGATGTCGTGAAAACGGCGTTTGAGCCGAAGGCTCCCGTGAATTCGTCCACCGCGAAGGTACAATCGACTCCCGCGCCGGGACAGCCTAACGATGCACAGGGCAAGGACAGCCAGGTGCAGAAGGACGGCTCCGAAGCGCAGTCCGATGTGCCGTTCCACAACCATCCCCGATGGAAAGCGATGATCGCTGAACGCGAAAGCTTGAAGCCGGCGGCTGAGCAGTACGGGAAGATCACGACATTCATGCAGACCAACGGCCTGACCCCTCAGGAAATGGCCGAAGGCATGACTGTCATGGCGCTCATGAAGACCAACCCGGCGGCTGCCTACCAGCAGCTGCAGGGCTATGTCGCGAACCTGGCCAGGTTCACGGGGGATGTACTTCCCCCGGAGCTCAAGGCCAAGGTTGATGAGGGCCTGACCGATCCCGAGACGGCGAAGCGCCTCGCGCAGCTTGAGGCCGAGCGTGAGTTTTCATACGCCCGTCAGGTGGAGCAGCAGCAGCGCTACCAGGCTGAGCAGGAGATGATCGCCCGCCAACAGGCGGCCGACAACTCCCAGCAGATGGTCGCCGCCGTCATGCGTTGGGAACAGGCAGAACGGGCGAAGGATCCCGATTGGTCCCAAAAATACGAGATGGTGCAGGACCGGGTGAAGGCTCTCCTGGCAACGCAGCCGGCTCGCAATCCATCGGACGCAATCCAGCTCGCACAACGCGCGCTGGCCGATGTGAACGCGCGCCTCAGGCCGCTTGCAGGGAGGACGATGCCGCTCAGGACCCCAGCCAGCTCTTTGTCGTCCGCTTCCGCAACGCCGGCTCCAAAGTCCCTCGCGGACCTTGTCCGGATGGGGCTGCAAGGCTCCTAACTCAAACACGAACCAGATACTACCATGGCCCTCTATCCTCTCACCCTCGACAACATCGTCGCCTCGGCCCTCGACTTCCATGTGAAGTCGGATGCCTTCAAGCAGACCATCCAGGAAAAGCCCCTGATCGGCGTCTTCACCAAGCGCCAGCAGACCTTCCCGGGCGGCAAGGGCGACATCACCCTGCCGATCTCCTTCCAGTCCGAGCTCCCCGCGATCTCCGGCTACGAAGGTGACGACCAGGTCTCCTACAGCAACCCCCAGAACACCCGCCGCGTTTCCTACCCCTGGAAGGAAATCCACGCCGGTATCAATGTCACCCTCACCGAGCTCAAGATCGATGGCATCTCTGTCACCGACTCCGTGACCGGCGAGAACACCAGCAAGCACAGCGGCCGTGACGCTACTGTCCTGACCAACATCCTGAAGGCCAAGCTGGACGACATGACCGAAGGTTGGGCCCGCAGCTTCAACACGATGCTCTGGAAGGACGGCACGCAGGACGCCAAGCTCGTTCCGGGTCTCTCCAGCTTCATCAAGCCGGGCATCGAGATCACGGGCGGTACTGTCGATCTCAACCAGGTCGGCACCACCGGCGGCCTGTCCCGCGCGGCGAACCCGCTCTGGCGCAACCGGTCCGGCAAGTTCGGCTATGTCGCCGGCCAGACCAACATCATCGATGGCCTCCGCAAGGAGATCCGTCAGCTGAAGCGCTACGGCGGCAAGCCCACCACGATCCTGTGCGGCTCGGCCTTCCTGGAGCTGCTGGAGAAGGAGATCCACAACAAGGGCTTCTACTCCATGACCGGCTTCTCCAAGGGCACGAATACTGTCGGCATGGGCGCCACCGAGCTCCTGGGCGTCGGCGAATTCGTCTACGACCCGACCCTGGACGACCTCCCCGGCTACAACGCCACCCAGAACGGCGATGTGGACGGCGAGGAAAGCAACGGCAACCGCAGCAGCTTCTGCTATCTCATCGATACCGATGCGATCCAGATGTATGTCATGGACGGCGAAGACAAGAAGACCCACAACCCGGCCCGCCCTGAGGACAAGTATGTCATCTACAAGGCGATGACCTGGACCGGCGGCATGGTGGCCAAGCAGCTCTCGGGCTGTGGCGTCTACCAGGCCTATGTGGACTAATCGGTAGCAGCCAGTCCTACACAATGGGGGCCCTTAGGGCCCCCTTTCTTTTTGCCCATCAACCGGGCCGGGGCAGGATCATCCAGGTATGCAAAAAGCCATCGCTGAGATCCTCCTGAACGGCAGCGTTCAGAATACTGTCACCAAGATCATCACCGCGGCCGAGGTCCCGATCCTGCGCGAGATCCACGGCTCCGATGCCGTTGTCAACGGCCAGGGTCTGGTCACGACCAAGCGCACCCAGGCCCAGGAAACCGCCCGCCTGAAGTCCGAATACGGCGCCCAGGTGTTTTCCAAGGTCTACGCCGGCACCTACCCCCAGCTCCCCGCCACTTTCGGCGAGGTCGGCCTGGACATCGAAAAAACCGAGACCAAGCCCGCTAAGAAGGTCGCGGCTGCCGAATAAGCCATGGCCCGGGGAACCAGCTTGCTGGCCCTGCGCGACCAGCTGAAGGCGGAGATCGGGGCGTCCCCGAATGTCGCCATGGGCGTCAACACGATCGAGCAATTCGACAACCTGTTGCGCCGGACCCAGCAGCGCCTGTGGAACGACTTTGACTGGAGCTTCGCGCTGATCGAGCGCGATGAGCCCATGATCAATGGGCAGCGCTACTACACCTTCGATCCGGACATCGATTTCGACCGGATCCTGGAGTCGCATGTCAAATACGGCAACATCTGGCACCCGATCGACTACGGCATTGGCCCGGCCCAGTACAACAACCACGACTCCGACAACGGCGAAAAGACCGAGCCGGTGGTCCGGTGGCGCCATTACGAGGGCAACCAATTTGAGGTCTGGCCGGTGCCCACGACCAACAACCAGGTCGTCCGGTTCAAGGCGGTCAAGAAGCTGGCGCCCCTGGTCAACACGACCGACATCGCGCTCCTGGACGACACCCTGATCGTCCTGTACGCGGCTGCTGAGTACCTGGCGCGCACCAAGGCGGCGGACGCCACGGCCAAGCTGAGCCAGGCCCAGGCCCATTTCAACCGCCTCAAGGGCCTCGGCCTCAAGACGGACCGGTTCATCTATGGCGGCGGCGTGGATCGCGCCGAGCGCCTACGCATCGTTGGCGGTCGTTTCGTCCGGGATGACCGGCCCTACTAATGCCGTACATCGTTGTCGAGAGCTTCAAGGGCGGCCTGGATCGCCGGCGGTCGGACCTGGTGTCCGCGCCCGGGATGCTGATCAAGGCCGAGAATGTCCATGTGACGCGCGGCGGCGAGATCGAGAAGCGCAAGGCGTTCGTGGCCGTGGACGCCGGCGTGGACACGGATCACAACAACCCGTTTGAAGGCACCTTCGGGATGGAGTCTACCGGCGATGGAATTACTGTTTTTACGACCAGCTACACTACCAACACCTGGTACAACGCCCAAAAAAACATCCGGTTTTGCTTTGCAGAAGTATCCGACATCATGGATCCGCTGGCGCAGCCGATGCCATTCCCGACCGGTTTGTATGTGAAATATTCTGGGATTTCGGAGATTTATTCTCCGGCTGTTATTCCCAATCTTAGCATCAGTTCGCCAATCCCGTTTTTTGCACAAAGCGGGTTCAGAGCCAGTTTTGATCCTCCGGTAGGATCAAACCTTGTGAACGATTTTGAAGTCGCAGCCCTGGCAAATGAAAACGAACAGGTGTGCATTTTCACATGGGATGGATATTCATGGGCAGCCAGATGCATCGCAACTCCGCTCGGACGGCCTGGTCGTTTTGGTAGTGTTATTTTGAATTTTGCATCCGGACAACTTTGGGGCAGCGAAGGATCGATTAGCTGGAAAATCGGACAATCATCCCGCACGACCCTGCCTATTGGTTCCGCAAAAACCGATATCGCTTACATTTATGACAACGATCAGCGCGCTCCGACTCTTGTGGAAGGTGCGCTCATCAACTCCAAAGTCTACTACTCAAACAGCGGGGTAAATCCAAGCAAGCTGATCAGAGACAGTTATGTTTACAATGATGCGTCCATGCTTTCGGATGCCTACACAATTGCAATTTATCGTCCAAAATCGTGGACGGACGAAACATCCATCAACGAAAGACAGGGGGTACAGGTGGTGGGTATCGGCTCAAGTGTTCCTGTCAGAAAAAGCCTTAAAAATTACATAGAGACGATCTACGAAAACATCGTTGTCGTTGAAGTCGATCACCCTGAGGGCGTTGCTTTGACCGGGATCGTTTATTCGACTGTCTACGGCGGCAAGTCGTTCGTCCTGGCGAAATTCGCCAACGGGGATGTCCTGCCGTTTTATGACGGCAAGCTGGTGGGCGCGTTCACGGACGGCGTCTACCGCGAATACTACGGCGGCCTGTATCGGTTCATCGAAAGCATCAAGGACCTGGCCAAGGAAGGCATCGACCTGGCCAAGACCAATTTCGACAACGACACGAGCAATGACGACCCGATCAGGCAATACACGATCACGACCACCCAGACCCAGGACGGCACCAGCATGACGATTGCCGGCCCGATCAATGCCGACTTCAAGGTGGACGCCTTCATCGACAGCCCGTGCTCGTTCACGATCGAGACGATCCAGAAACCGGTAGCCCCCATCGCCGACCTGAGGGCCACAGCCAGCATGACCCTGGCCGGCGGATCCAACGGCTCCGCGACCACCGGCCTGACGCTGCGCAAGATCGGCTATTACGGAAATGTCGTCCCGCCGATCAGCGGCATCTTCGTGACGACCGACTATGACGACCCCAGCGTCAACATCGCCGGCGCCATCGAGCTCACCGGCCTAAATCGTTCCGGCAGCGAGACGATCGCCTATCCGTTCACGGGATACACCAGTCCCGATGCCTGGAACGAAAATCAGGGGCTGGCCTACGCGATCTCGTTCTTCATCAACTCCAATACCCCTGTCACCGGATTTTATTCAAATTACGCGAATTACGGGCGCGGGTGGGCGGTCAGAGACCCTGGCAGCTTCACGATCACCAGCACGCCCAAGCTCGGCGGCCCCATGAACGGGCGAGGGGTCTGGATCGAATTCACTTCGCCGATCAACATCCTGAACCCGAACCCCCTGGACAATGTCTTCATCGAGGAATTGATCGACCCGACAACCACGCGCATCAGCCCGTTTGATCCGACCAGGTGGGTCGCCCGGCTCGGGTATTCCTACCAGGAATACCCCACGACGACTACCTACGGCAAGCTGACCAACGGAGCCAGAAATTCGGTTGACTCCGTGGTAGCCAACGGGGTCGAGCTCCTTTCGGACATCGACCCGTTCACGATGGGGTCTGCAACGCCTGACAAAGCCCAGTATTTCAGCACAAACCTTGAGCAGCTGAATTTCGATGTGATTAACAGCATCAACCATGGGTCGGCCACGCACGGATACTCGGCCGCAAAAGAAGGTGATAAGATCATCGTTTCATCCAATGTGCTTGGCTCTGCCGGCAACAACAAGTCCATCAGAGTCACGACCAGCGGTACTGTGACCCGGCCTGGCATGGTCAATTTCGGTGGAGGCCGGGACAATTACGATGGCGCCGGCAAGATCATGCGCATCAATTTCAAGGGAACCCCGGAGGTCGGCAACAAGTGCTGGATCATGATCACCGATCCGACCAGGCCTGGAACCCCGTACAAATTCGGCGCCACCCGCATGGCAGGGAAAAAGGGGGTATTTTGTTTCACCTACAAGGGCAAGCAATACATCGGCGTCGGATCGGTCCTTTATTTCTCATCCCTGAACAACCCTACCAAGTGGGACACCTACGACATCGGGTCAGGGTTCATCGACATGGCCAACAACTTTGGCGGCCGTGACGACCTGACCGGGGCCGGCGTCTACCAAAACAACATCGCGGTGTTCACCGAGCGAAACTGCCAGCTTTGGTTCTTCGACCCGGATCCTAACCAGAATTCCCAGCGCCAGGTCCTGGACAACACCGGCTGCCTGGCAGCCAACAGCGTTGTGTCGGTAGGAGCCACGGATCTTTTTTACCTGTCGTACAACGGCATCCGGTCGCTCCAGTCCCGCGAGAGCACGGACGCGGCCTACGCCAACGACATCGGCTCTCCGATCGATGAGATCGTGATCGGCATCCTGGCGAGCCTGACGCCCGAGCAGCGCGCTGCAGCCAAGGGCCTAATCGAGCCGGTTGATGGCCGGTACTGGATCAGCATCGGGACGCGCCTGTTCGTCCTGTCGTATTTCAAGGGGTCCGGCATCCTGGCCTGGAGCGAGTATGTGCCAGGGATGACGATCGATGAAATGGTCGCATTTAAAAACAAGGTCTACATCCGATCCGGGAACAAGATCTACCTGTACGGGGGCCCCGGCGGCTCCCAATACGACAACTGCCCGGTCGTGGTGGAAATGCCCTACCTGGACGCCAACAAGCCCGGCACATTCAAGGCCGTCAACGGCGTGGACATCACCTGTGAAGGCACCTGGAAGGTGTTCATGGGCTTCGATTACACCAACGCCAGCGCCCGGGATGAGATCGCCACCTTCACCCAGCCGTCCTTCGCCCTTGGCAAGATCCCGGCGACCGGCATCGGCACCCACATTGGCGTCCGGTTCACCAGCGATCACGCCGGCTACTCAAAGCTGGCAAATGTCCTTGTCCACTATGATGAGCTTCACTCCAAACACGACGCCGGATAAACATGTGCACATTACAAGTTCTTGAAGATCCAAGCAATTTGAGCGCAAAACAAAATCGCCAAGTAAATGCCTTGTTTCCGGGCGCCAGAACCAGCCCTGTTTTCCAGCAGATGCAGGACGCTTACAAGGCCAGGAAAAACGCCCCACCCATCCTTAATTTCGGCGGCCCGGCTGCGCCAGGATCGGTTCCTCAATACGACCCATCAAAGAAACCAACGACATTCTTTGAGGCGAAGCCAGTCCAGCCGGCCTCGCCCGGCGGCCCCCAGGCGCAGCCAGGGCAATCACCGGCAACGGCTCCGATCGCGTCCATTTTCGACCCAACGAAAAACACCTCAAGCAAGCTTGCAGGAGGCATCGCAGGGACCATGAAGATTGTGCCATGAGGATTGCTGATCTCACATTCGACAGCGTTAAACATGTCGCGATCAACATGCGCTCCAAGGACCGCGAGGAGATCTTTGCAACGCGCTGGAGCGAGGATCCGGAGGTCGTGGCCGAAATGATCGAGACATTGAAGCCGATCGGGTTTGTGGCCCTGGCTGATGACGGCGAGCCTGTCTGCGTCCTTGGGGCCTATGAGATGTGGCCCAAGGTCTTGTCGGTTTTCATGTTCGCCACGGACAGGTGGAACGAGGTTTCGCTTGGAACGACCAAGGCCGTCAAGCGAACCCTGATCCCCTACGCATTGTCGGAGAAATTCATCCGGGCCGAGTGCAAGTCGCTCTCAACGCACGAGGACGCGCACCGGTGGCTTGAGTCGCTCGGCGCCTCCAAAGAGTCGGAGCACCCGTGCTACGGAAAAAACGGGGAGACATTCTTCACTTACAGCTGGACCTACCCTCCGGCTAAAACAAACTGACGATCATGTGTTTCGGAGGAGGAGGAGATTACGGCGCGCAAGCGCGCGCTGACGAGGAAGCTCGAAAGGCTCGCATCGCTGCGGGCATGGCGTCGATCAACAGCACCTTCAAGCAGTTCAACCCGGATTTTTACGCCCGCCGTGAGAACGCCGTGAAGGAAACCCTGATGCCTCAGCTGAACGACCAATTCGACAAGACCAAGGAGCAGCTTCAGTACAACCTGGCGCGATCCGGGCTGACCGACTCAAGCGTCCGTTCGGCGAACGAGGGTGAGATGAGACGCCAGATGGCCATGAACGAGGCCACGATCGCCGGCCAGGCCACGGATGCAGCCAACCAGGCGCGAGCACAGGTCGAACAGAACCGGGCCGAGCTGATCGGCCAGCTCAACGCAACCAGCGACTCTGGCCAGGCAGCCCAGAACGCGCTGTCGCGCGCCACGATCGCGTCCAACCAGCCGTCCATCTCCCCGTTGGGTATGATGTTCCAGAACACCACCGGCCTCCTGGGGGCTGCCAGCCAAGCCGGCGCCTACGACCGGAACGCCCCCGGCCTCAAGGCCTTCGGGTTCCCGCGCAGCTCGATCGGCGTAGGCAAAGAAAGGACTGTTTCCTGACATGTGCGACATCGCTTCAGTAGCTATTATCGCGACCGCCGCTTCCGTGGCGGCCCAGGCTAAGGCTCAAAAACAAGTCAGAGAAGCCCAGCGCAGGGCCCAGCAAGCCGAGCTGGAAAGGCAGCGCGTAATGCGCGAACAGGCCAGCGCCTTGTTTAATGAGTCCCTGGCCTCAGAGGGCAAGGACGCCACCATCAAAGCCGAGGATGAGGCGATCGCAAAACGCCAGGGCGATGTTGCTGAGGTTCAGGAGACAGCCCCTACCACGGACATTGGTTCGTCCTACGGCAATCAATCCCAGATCGTCTCCGATGAGTCGCGCGTCCGCACCGCAGCCGGCAAGGCTGCAGCCAATCTAGACGCCAACGCCAAGGCAAAGCTGGCGGCGTTCGGGGACGCCGGGCAGCTCAAGGCTATCAAAAACGCCAGGGCCAGCCTGGACCAGGGGATCATTGCCCGCAATCAAGCCGGGTCTGCTGCCGCGTTTGATGTTGAAATGGCTTCTGCCGGCCAGGCCGGTGATCGGATGAAGAACATCGGGGCCGCCTTGTCGTCCGTAGGTGGACTGGCCGGCATGGCTGCAGGATCCGGTTGGGGCAACAAGACGGCAGAACAGGTAGCCAACGCCTCCCTCGACAGCTCCGGCTTCATTAACTCCCTGGACGGGGCTGACAGCCTTAGACCCGTAGGCGATGGCAACTATCTGCACATGCAGACCAACAGGATCATTCCTGGGTCTGACCTGAATTGGAACCACTTTGCAGCCCCACAGGTCAACAACAACCCGGCTGTCTTCAAACCATTTCAGGCTGCTGCTGATTGGTTCAAGTCAGACAAAAATGAGATCAAATAATCATGGCTGATTATTCCGGATACATCCCCCGCCAACAGCAGCAGGACCCCAACATGGCGGCCTGGGCGCAGATCAGCGGCAACATCGCCAACATCTTCGGGCTCGATCCGGCCAAGGCCGCCGAGGCCCGCCGCGGGCTGCAGCAGGAGGATTACAACGAGCTGCGCAACCAGGCGCAGATCCGGCAGCAGCTGGCCAACAAGCGCATGGGCGAGCTGTTCAAACGGATCAATCCGATGACCGGTGAATTCGACAACCCTTCCGATTACCAGGAGTACGCCAGCCTGACCGCGGAAATGGGCAGCAACCCCAACACCCGGCTTGGGACCGGCTTTGGCGCCAACGAGCTCAAGATCCGTCTGGACGCCGAGGATCGCAGGAACGCCGAGGCTGATCGCAGGGCCGGCGTGAAGCGTGACGCCGACACCAAGGAAGCAGCCGCCAAGGTTGCCGCCGCAAGAAGCAAAGATGCTGGCAATAAATGGCGCAGAATGGACCTGACAGGACATTCTAAGGTAGGCGTTTCATCCAAGGCGGCTGTTGATGAATTGTGGGCCTTGTTGATGGAAGGCAGGGAGGGTGCTCCTAAATACGATCAATCCCAAGGGTTCACAGCTGTGACGCCTGAAACCAGAGGGCTTCCTGATGACCAAAAACGGCGAGTATTTACGGCTGGTTTTCAAAATTGGCTTAGCAATTCCGGGTACGGCAACCGCCTTTATCCGCAACCAATTAGACAAAAAATGCGTGAGGAATTCACGGATTTTGAAGACGAAAAAAAGTCGATCGCCGCGATCCTCGTGGACAGGTTCACGGACCCCAGCACCGGTCAAAGGCTTGTCTCTGATGATCAGATCAGGGATCTGACCGAGCGGATAATCGCCAGGGAATTGACCACATCTTACGAGCAAAACAAAGACAAGGCCGACGAGGTCGCGAGAATTTCTGATGTAAAATCCATGAAGGAATTCCTTCAAAATCAAATGCAGCTTCCGCCTGAAAAAAGGTCTAAGTCGGTCCTCTACAGGGTCAAGGTGCCCGGCCCTAGAAACGAATACACCTACGAAGATTACGATCTTGCGTGGCTTCTTGATCCCAAGAACGCACGAGACAAAGAGCACCCATTGTTTAATAAATAATGGCTCAAAGGGAAAAAACATGGGCTGAAATCGTTGCCGAACAACAGTCCCGTCTTTCGCCCCCAGTTGCTCAGCCCCAGGCCGCGCAGCCTACGGGCCCGGTTGTTCCGCCCGTAGCGATGCCTTATTACAGCTTTAAGGGGTTGGTCATGAACCCTGGCGACCCCATCGCGGCAAGGAGCCAGAACGAGCTTTCATCGTTCAACGCCGACAACTCAGGCCTTGAATACTTTCCATCCGAAGGAGGCGGCTACACTTTTTTAAATCCGCAGACCGGTGAGTATGGATTGTTTGACGACAAGGAAGCCACGGATCGCCTTGCCAAGGACCGAAGTTCCGTCACCGAAGGCACGCCCAAGACTGTGCTGCCGGTCGGCACCAGGTGGAACAAAGTCACCAAAGACCAATTTCAAAAAACAGGAAAAGGACCAACCAGCGCCCAGGAATTTTTCCTGGTTCCGCAAGATAAGCCGGTTCCTGAGAACTATTTTAAATACAATCCGGATGCGTGGATGGATCTTGCAAGCGATCCAGTCGTGATCGCCAACGCAAGGTATCTCCACAAAATGGACAATGATGGAAGTAATTTTGAGCAGGACCGGGATTATTACATCAAGAAAGCCGTGGAAGGGATGCGGCGTCAGATCCTTGAAGCTCATTACGGCAAGGGCAACCTTGCCCAGGCTTTTTACGATAACGAGCCCGAGAAAGAGGCACCCAAGGTGCTTCCAAACCAGCTGCCTGTTGGCGTCCCTGGCGTACCGGCCCTGCAACTCCCCCTCCCGGGCCTTCCAACATTGTTCGGGGCGTACAACGCAGCCGGCGGTAGCGCGCTTGACGCAGCCTCCGGGGACAGGATGTGGGACTTTGGCCAGGCGCTGCTTGATCAGGCCGACAAGTCAAAGCGAACCAGCCTGGCTGAAGCCTCGCAGCGCGTGAACCCACGCCGAATTACCCAGAAGGCAACCCAGCCGGCTGATGTTGGAGACGGATCCGAGGTGTCTAATTTCGTCAACAACCTGATCACATCCAGATACTCGGCCGATCAGATCGCCAAGATGACCCACGAGGAGAAAATGAAGATCGCGTATGACGCGACCGGCGAATTTTACCGAGACAAGGCCAAAGGATCCCTTGCCCAGGCCTTTGCTCTCAACAAGACAAAGAAAGAAGGGATCTGGGAATTCCAGACTGAGGAAGCCTACAGCCCTGACTGGAGCCTGTCCAAGTTGACGCAGCAAGCAGCCAGCTCGTTCGTGCCTACGGCTGCCCCCATGCTTGCCTCGATGTTCGGCAGCATGGCTACCGGCGGCCCCTTGGGTGGAAAGGCCGCCTCAGCTGCCGTGACTTACAAGCTTTCGACCGACTCTGAGTTCATGAGCCAGCTCAATCAATGGGCTTCAAAGAACGGCATCGACATCAATCGCGATCCTGAGGTCGTGATGCAGCAGATTGTGGACATGTCCGCTAATGACCCGGAAGGGTTTTCAAAGCAGATCCGCGAGATGGTGCACCATGCGCGAGTATCCGGCGCCCTGGAGTCCGGTGTGGCGTTCGGCCTGAATGAAGGCCTTGAGCACATCAAGATCCCAGGAGCCAAGGAAGGGTCTGTTTTGGAGGCCTTGAGGAAGCTTGGAAATAAGGACATTTCACAGGTCCTAGCCCCCCGCGCTGCGAGCATGCTGCAGGAGACTGGCAAGGAGGCCCTGGAAGAATACCTGACCGAGGTGCTTGTCGGCCTTGGCAAGGGCGTAGATCAGCAAGTCCAGAAGGGCGACCCGTTCTGGGAGGCTACGAGAAAAAGCGCCAGGGAGCTCATTGAGTCGTACAAGGGTGATGAACCTAACGCCGAGTCCGAGCAGCGAAACTCGGCAGCGCAGATCGGCGCCTACATGAGCATCCTCATGAAGACATTTACCGGCAAGGGCAACCCGGACACGGCGCTGATCAGGCAAGCAAGAACTCAGGCCGCCAGGGCCTTGGCTGAAAAGTACAGAGGCCAGCCCCTTGGCACCGCAGAAAAAATCGAGCTCGCCCTGGCTAACATGGAAAACGCAGCTTCATCTGCTCGCCTGGACAAGATCAACGAGATCATGATCCTGGATGGCCACGGCAGCCTGTGGAACCGGACCGGCCAAGCCGAGCTCCCGCCCCTTCAGTTGCCGGACAATGTTCAGCCTCCCCCTGCAGCCAGATCGTCTGAGGACGAAATGAGGGCTGTTCAGAAAGAGGCTGAAGAAGCGCAAGCTCGTGCCGAACAGGACGCCAAAGAAAGGGCCGCAAAAGAAGCCGAGGAACAGGCCCGCCGCGACTCCTTCAACGAGGAGACGGCATCCTATCAACGAGCGCGGGATCTTGAAAATGAAAGCGTCCTGGCATTTCAGGAGCTACAAAAGGCGAACAAAGAGTACCAACAGGCCCTCAATGAATACAGGCCTGACTCAGACGCACCTGAGTTTCTGAGAATTCGTCAGGCGCTTCTTGATGCCAGGGCGAAATACGATGAAATCGAGCGCCGGCGCGGCAAGTGACACCTACTAAATGTGGTATTAAAATGAATTGCTTAGGCATTTGACCCCAAGAAAATCCAACCATGGCCGTAAACATTTCCGAGAGACTGAAAACGCTTATTCAGCAGGGCGCCAACATTCCGCCGGCTGCGAGCGGAACCGCCCCTGAAGGCGGCCCTTCTCTCGCCCTTCCGCTCGATCCTTCTTTCGCTGCCGGCGTTGCCGAGCGCGTCAAAGCGGAAACACCCAGCGCGCAATTCGCCGCGCAGCAAGGCGCCCCGGCCCTGCCGACCAGCGGCGTGGACACGATCCTGAACCCGTTCGTGCAGCCCGAGGGCGTGCCGATGGGCGCTCCGACTGATCTATCATCTTTGTTCGGCATGGGCGCCGCCGGCCTCGGCCCGGTCTCGCCGGCTCCGATGTCCTCGCCCGCCCTGGGCGCCGGGCTCCCGTCCTATGACGCCGGCATGGCTCCGACCATGGCGCCGTCCGTTTCCCCGTTTGCCCAGCCCCAGGTTCCGCCCCAGCTGGCGATGGGCCAGGCCCAGGGCCAGGCGATCACCGGTGCCACGACTCTGGCTGATCTGGTTTCCCGTGGCCTGGGCGGCCAGATGCCCCAGGCTGCCCAGATCCCCCAACTGGCCGCTCAGCCCTTTGCCCAGGCGATGCCCCAGGCGATGCCCCAGGCTCCGGTTGCCGCTCCCCAGATGGCGCCCCAGGGTGCTTTCCCCCAGGCCCCTGGGATTGCCCAGCCCGCAGCCCCGTCCGGCATGGCGTCTTTGTTTGCGCCGCCCCCCGCTCCGCCTCAAGTTCAGTCCCCGCAGCAGCCCTATGGACAATTCGCCCCAATTCAGCCCCCGGTTCAAACGGCGGGTCAGCCCCAAGTTCCCGCTGCTCCCGCCCCCGCGCCCTTCCCGACCTTCGCCCAGCCCCCGGCAGCCCCTGCTCCGGTCGCTCCGGCTCCTGTTCAACAGGCTGCTCCGGCTCCCGCCCCGGTAGCCCAGGCTCCCGCCCCGGCGCGCCAGCAGCCGACCAGCCGCGGCACCCCGCTGCAGACCGATCCGAACGCCGTCAACCCGGCCGAGGACTTCCCGGAAGCCCTGGCTGCGCGCCGCGCCAACCAGCGCGCGGACGGCAACGACCCCGGCCGCCCGTACCAGCCGGCCCCCTACGAGCGCCCGGACGAACCGGCGCCGATCGAGCAGCCCGAGGAGCAGCCGGCCGAAGCCCCGGTCGAGCCCGAGCTGGAGCCGGCCATGGCCGCGTCTCCGCTGCAGAACGCGCAGCCCACCACACCGGCCCTGGTCAACGGCGAGCTAATGATCTCCGGCGGCAACCGCCGTTTCTCCCGTGGCGGACCGGTCGGCGATGACGCCGGCGGCAAGGGCGTCTCGCCCAATCTGCTGCAGCGCGTGGGCCTGACCCGCGCCATCCTGAGCCAGTTCGTGGACCGGTCGGTGATCGGCACCATGACTGTCCCGGATCGCCCGATGGACAACGCGGACGATGTCGCCGCCCTGGCCTACGAATACCTCCGCAAGCAGCCCCAGGAAAACTTCATCGCGGTCATCCTGGATGGCCAGGGCCGTCCGATCCAGATCCTGCGCCATACCCTGGGCAACATCAGCTCGACCAATTTCATGCCCCATGTGATTGCCGGCGTAGCTGCCAGCACCCGTGGCGCCCGGACTGTGTACATGGTGCACAACCACCCGTCCACCACCACCCGCTTCTCCAATGCCGATGTCATGGCGGCCCAGAACCTGTACAAGACGATCGAAGCCATCGGCATGCGTTTTGGCGGTTCCCTGGTCGTGACTGACGGCGATGCGGCGCAAGGCACGATGCGCCCCAAGTACATCTTCCACCCCGGCGGCGAGGATGTTGAAAAGCTTCCGATCCCGATGGCCGGGAACGCGGACACGGCCCCAAATCTTGACAGCGTCAAGGAGGTCGTGCCGTTTGACGATCGCCCGGAAACGACCGAAACAACGGCCAACATCCAGGTCGTCGAACGCCTGTTTGAGGTCCGCAAAGAAGCCCTGTTCCCGCGCATCACCAGCCCCCAGGAAGCCGTCCTGCAGATCCCGCCCCTTCTCAGGAACCAGTCCGGTGTCGCCTTGATGGACAATGCCGGTCGCCTGGTCGGCGTGATCCCGATGAGCATCGGCGAGATGCGGAATGTGTCGTCCTCCGGCAGCATGATCTATCCGTCTCAGGGCCAAAACCGCGACTACATCAGCAGCGAGGAAGATCGCGCTCCTGGCGAGGTAGACAAGCGCGCCTACAAGCGAACCCAGTTCAGCAAAGACACCCAGCCCGGTGCCTGGAACAACCCGCTCGCCATGCTCATGGCTGCGCTGGAGCGATCCAACGCCGAGCGCGTGATCATCAGCATCGGTGCCGATGAAATTGGCACCTCGGGTAGAGACATCCGATCTGAAGCCATCAAAAATCTGCAGAAAGCCCTGCTGCGTACCGGCGGAAAGAAGGTCTCGATCGATGATGTTATCAATAACAAGAAAAACTTCCCCGACTTGGTGCTCAAGGACACATTTTACAACGGCAGTTATTCGACATCGCCTGATGAAAAAGGCGGCCGTCTCAGCACCGGCCGGCGCCTGGGCTTCAACGAGGAAGGTTCCGCCTACGGCGACCAGGGCCAGGAGGGCGACCAGGCCCCGATCGAGCGCGAAGCCCCCCAGTCCCTGGGCGATGTCGTCAGCCAGGGCATGGAAGGCGAAAATGTAGCCGAGACCAACCCGGACGACCCCAACGCCGGGGCTGAATTTGCCCGCCAGGAGCGCGAGGCCGGTGCCCGCGTCAATCCTCCCAGCGGCTTGGACAACGCCAAGCCGGCCGAGCCGGTCATCAAGAAGCCGCGCAAGCCTCGGGCCAAGAAGGCCGCGGCTCCGGGCGTCAATGTCTCCGCCTTCCCCCGCCTGGACGCCACGCCTGGTGCGTTCGGCCGCCTGTCCGGCGAGCAGCTGAAACAGTTCGGCCTATCGGACGCCATGCTGGATCAGTTCATCGAGCACTCCACCTATGGCCAGGTCATGTCCGGTGTCGAGTCGGTTAAGACTAACGATGACGCAGCCCACATCGTGGCTGCCATGCGCAAGCGCCCTCAGGAGCAGATCGTGCTGCTGATCACCGATAAGAACGGCAAGCCCCTCCAGATTGCCGTCCATTCCCTGGGCGGCCCGGCTTCCGCCGGCTTCAACCCTGGCATCCTGATCGGCGCCGCCGCCAGCACCCCTGGCGCCGCCAAGGTATGGTTCATCCACAACCACCCGTCCGGCAAGAGCTCCCTGTCCCCGGCCGACCTGAGCGCTGGCAACGCAGTCGAGAACCTGTGCAAAGCCGCCAACCTCCGGTACATGGCTACCATGGCCGTGGCCGGCTCCAATTACGCGGTCATGGACAACAGCGGAGCGATCATGGGTGGCCAGAAGATCCCCCCGCATCCGCGCAAGTTCAGCATCCCGCTGACCGAGCGCATCTTCTCCTACCGCGTTAGCCAGAACACCCCGGCTTTCGCGGACCCTGCCGTCGCCGGCCCCGAGATGAAGCGCATCTTTGGCGAAAGCCAGCCTGGCATCATCCTGGCCGACAACTCCAACCGCCCGGTCGCGGCGATCCCCCTGGACGGCGATGTCATGCAAGCCATGCGCGCGATCCTGCCCGGCGAAAACCCGAACAAGCAGACTGGTTTCGCCAAATACGCAGCCGGCGTCGAGCGTTCCGGCGGGGTCAACATGTTCATCTACACGGCTGACTTGCCAATGGATCTCGCGATCAAGGTCATCGAGAACATGAGCAAGGTCGCCAACGCGACCAAGGTCACGGCCCTGGATGCTCTGAATTCCAACGAAGTCACCTTGTCTCGCCACATCATCGGCTACGCATCTGACTTCAAGGAGCCCGGCTCCAGCTACAACGCCGGCCAGGACGCCCAGGAGGGCGAAGCCGATGCGCCGCAGTCGATCGAGGATGTCGTCAATCAGGGGCTCTCCGAGCCCCAAAAAAAAAAG
>Ga0181343_1000191_pt1 | contig 29694 bp, 56 predicted proteins | sample Su13VDMLBSD_FD_130110 | JGI IMG/M metagenome (GOLD analysis project Ga0181343, IMG submission 130110) | Freshwater viral communities from Lake Michigan, USA - Su13.VD.MLB.S.D | ecosystem: Environmental > Aquatic > Freshwater > Lake | place: USA: Michigan | collected 2013-07-15
TCGGGAGGGGTAAGTGAAAAAGTATTGGACAAGTTTAACCAGCACATACGTGCCAGATTGGTCAGCTCCCGAAGCTGTACGGGAAATATTACAGAACTTCCTTGACTCTCCTTCAGGATTTGAGTATGATTTTAGTGGAGACACATTAGAGTTTACTAATAAAGGAATTACCTTACACCAATCAACTATTCTAATGGGCAGTACGTCCAAACGAGATGAGCTTGATTCAGTTGGCGGCAAGGGTGAAGGATATAAGTTGGCATGTTTAGTGTTACTTCGTGAAGGTTATGGTGTTACTATTTACAATGGAAGTAAACTTTGGATTCCAGCAACTGAGTTTAATGAAGATTACGAGGCAGATTGTTTAGTCTTTAATGAAACAGAAAGAAGTTATGGGAATGATTTAACTTTTGAAATCTCAGGTGTAGATGAATCACTTACTTCTGAAATAGTTGATAAGTGTCTCTACTTACAGAAAGATCTTGGTGAAGTGTTAGAAGGAACTCGTGGACGAGTATTGAAAGACAAGCCTAACATGCTTTATGTGGGAGGATTGTGGGTATGTGAAATTAGCTCAAAGTATAGTTATGACTTTCACCCTCAATATCTCCCTTTGAACAGAGACAGGAAGTCAGTGAGTGGTTGGGACTTAGCTAAGAACACAACAGCTTTGCTTGAAGAAGTTATGCCTGTTGAAGAATTAGTTAAACTTACTATTGACAAGACTGTAGATGCTGGTTCATACTATGGACGATTCAAGTCTGATGATGTAGCTGAAGGAATGTATGAATACTTTAAGGAAGAGTTTGGTGCTACAGCAGTAGTTGCTGAGGATTACAATGAAGAAGAGAAGCTTACAAAACGTGGTTACAAGAATGTAAGAGTGGTGTATAATTCAAATCAACGTGAGTTAATTAAGCAAGCACCAAGTTATCAAGAGTTTTTGGAAGAGTTAGATAATGTTGTTGAACCAGAAGATTCTCGCAGTCCTTTGGAGATGTTAGATGATTGGTGGGAAAAGGATGGAGGAGAAACTAGTTTTAAAGAATTACTTGCTTTATTTAAAGAACGTGGTGTAATCTGGAATGACTAAATTCAAGAAAGGTGACTTAATTGAGTGCGATTCAACTTCAATAGCTAGGGTTGGGGTAGGTGAGAAGTTTATTGTGGTGGAGATCAGACCTCAATTATCTGCCCCTAGCTTTCACCCCGAACTTGTTTACATTGAGGTTGATGGAGTTATACGAAATTACAGCCCTAAACATTTTAAATTAGTGGAACAGGAGGAAACAATGTCCCGCACAGAAATTAAAGATAAAGGTAGTGGTAGTAAGAAGTCAGAATGGTTTGGATACAAATATCGAGTAACACCTGAAACAAGTAAGTTGTTACAAGAGGCTGTATTTAAGGATGGAGGTGGTTGGTCAGGTAAGCAAGATTTTAAAAGTCGCTGTACTCATATCTTCATTACAGCAGATGGTTATATGACGTACTTAGACGATGGAGATGATGAGTATTTTGAAGAAGAGTCTGATCTACCAGAAAAAGATCCACCACAAGTTAAAACAAAGAAAGAGTTCAAAGAAGGTTATTGGTATAAGTGTGTTGAAAGTACCTGTGCTAATGCACTCACCAAAGGTAAGTATTATCAATGCAAGAGTATAAGTAAAACTATCGACAGAATATCCATTATCATAGACAATGGCGAGTTGGATGATTGGCCTTGGTCTAGGTTTGACCTTAACTCTGAATCAACGTTTAACCCTATGGTAAGTGTGGATTTACAGAATGAAAATACCACCAGTGTCACTGTAGTAAAAGCAAGACCTGTTAAAGACAATCCTCATTTTTATCTTGGGGAATTTAATGCAGAAACAAACAATTTATTTAACCAACAAGAGGAAACAAATATGAGTAATGCAAGTAATCGTCGTATCGTAACTGTTCGAGTGTTTGACTTAGATCCAGCTTTGGATGTAGAACATTCACTAGTACATGTATTTAAAGATGTTGTGACAGAAGATACAAATGATGTAACTTTAACTGAATTGCTCCACACAGGTAAACTAGTAGAGCCTTTGGCTGAACACAACAAGATTCGTACAGCACAAGACAACAAAGACATTTTGGCTCGCACAGGTAAGAAAGTTAAGCTTGAGCCTGTTAAAGTTAAGAATCTGAGTTTTAAGTACGTGTAAACATTTAAAGCAATAAACATTCAATATTGTTAAAGGGACGTAAGTCCCTTTCTTATTTCTGAGGAGAACATTTATGACTATTGGCGAGAATGAATTTTACTTGCGTGAGTATATGCACCAACAAGATCAGCTTCAACAAAAGTGGATGGACTCTCTTCCAGAAATGATTGAAGCTATTGTAGAACACAGTGTTAAAGCTCTTGAGATGGGAATTTGTGCTCATGAATTTGATTGGATATTCACACGCTACACTAACTCTGATGAAGGTTATGAGCAACTGTCCTCTGTCTTAGATCAGTGGAATGAAGGTGAAGTAGATCCTGAAGATGAACCATTCTTACATGAGGTGGCACTGATTGCTTTAGAGGGATCAGCAGAGGTATTATTTAATGAAAGTTTATATGAGATAGTTTCAATGGGCGGATACTCAATTAATAAATTAGTGTTGGAGGTGATTTCGTGAGTCTCTTCATAATGCAGGAAGATGGATATTACGGTAAAGTTAAGCTACCAAAAGAAGTATTCAAACAATTGGATAGTCACTATTTTATCTCTCGGTGTACCCCAACTGTTAAATTTATGTGTGCTAATGAAGATGAGACTCGTCACTTAAACAGTCTTGGTGTAAAAACAATTATTTGTGACTGGTACAAGTTGGAGTGTGAGTAAATGAAACTATTAACAACAATGATTGTCCTATCATTCCTAACAGCTTGTTCATCTGTTCCAGATAGTGGATATGTCACACAAGATGATCCTGTTAGGTCAGAGTGTCGAGATGGAGAGTTGTGGGTGGTGAATAATAGTGGGGAGTATAACTTAGGAGATAAGTGTGAAGTCTTACGCCCAAGCTTATAAAGATATATTCGGGGAAGATCTAAAGAGGGATAACTATAAGCTTGAAGGACACTCTTTTGAATTTAATTCAAGAATAGGTAAATCTGTTTGTAAAAGGTGTGGCTTAGTTTACCTAAAGAATAGTTTTACTGAGTGGAGTGTCAAGATGGGGTGTTTATCATCTGATCATCCTCAATATGAAAACAAGAGAAAATCTACGGGGTTAAAATGAACTACGAATTAATTTATTGGTTTAGGGAGGACATTGTGTTTTCTTTAATGTGTGTGTTTATGGGGGTTTTGTGAGTTGTATAGAGAAGATTAAACATAACGTAAGTCATTGCACAGCAGAAAAAGGTTTGCAGGTATTCTATGATGACGGTAAAGGCAAACATACTGGCTACTGTTTTAGTTGTGCTGCAAGGGGTTTAGAGGCTTATGTGGCAGACCCTTATGGTGATGGAGTTGAAAGAGATCCACCAAAAAAGAAACCTCGTGAAGAAACAGAGGCTGAAATTGCTGAAATACGGGCGCTACAGAATCCAAACTTTATTCACCGTGGAATAAAGATTGAGTATCTCCAACAGTCCGGTATTAGGATGGCTTTTAGTGAATTCGATGGCAAGACTCCAAATAGTTTGTGTTATCCATATACCCTTTCTGGGAAGCTTGTGGGTTACAAAGTGAAAGTAATCAATAAGAAGATTATGTGGTCTATTGGTGAAACAAAAGGTGCAGATTTATTCAATTGGGAGATTGCTAAGAAGAAGGGTGTAAAACGCCTCTATGTCACAGAGGGTGAAGAAGACTGCCTCTCTCTGGAGCAGATGCTTGATGAAATAGGCAAAGGGCAATACAAACATGCGGTTGTAAGTCTTGGCAATGGGGCTGGTAGTGCTGTCACAACCCTTGGCAGAATGCGTAAGGAGATTGAATCTTTATTTGATGAGGTTGTCTTAGTATTTGATAATGATGAAGCTGGAGCAAAGGCTACCCGAGATGTGCAGAAGATATGGCCTGACATTTTAGAAGCACCACATGTATCTGGCATTAAGGATGCGAATGATGCCCTAAACTCTAAGTCTAAAGTTGTGTTTGCTGAGTATGTTCGTTGGAAAGCTCGTAAACCACCAATACAAGGTGTGGTGACTGTCTCAGAGATTATGAGTAAGGGGGAAGACCCAAGTGTTAAAGGTTACAGCTACCCTTGGGAGACTTTAGATAAAGTGTTATATGGTCAATATATGGGGGAAAGTCTGTGTATTGCTGGCGCTGTAGGTGGAGGTAAGACAGCTATTGCTCACGAACTTATTGCCCACAATATGATGTACCATAAGTTGCCCTGCTTCGCCATACTTTTGGAAGAGACTAATATAAAAACTATTAGAAATATCTGTGGTAAGATTGACAGTTTGATGTATAGTAACCCAGAAGTGTTGGAAGCCAACAAAGAGCGTATGTATGAAACAGCCAGAATGTTGGAGAACATGCTTTATGTATGGAACTCCGCTGGTAATACAAGTATAAGGTTTGACATTAAAGAAGTGTTATCTGCAATACGTTACAATCATTTAGAATATGGTTGCATGATGTTTTACATCGACAACATGACTAAACTTGTTGATGGTCTCACTAGTGCAGAGGCTAATGAGTTTATCAACAAATATTCAAGTGAGTTGGCAAATCTGGCAAGTGAGTTGGGTGTACACATTGGCTTATTCAGTCACTTGAACCCACCACAGAAAGGTGTTGATCATGAGCATGGTGGGCAGATATTTTTAAGTCAATTAACTGGCAGTCGTGGAGTGATGCGTTCTTTTGCAACCGCCCTTGGTTTTGAACGTAACCAGTATGCACCTAATGGAAAAGACCAGAACAGTTTTATTCGTGTACTTAAAAATCGTGAGCATGGGGATAAGATTGCAGTTAAGACGCAGTATAGTAAAGTTACAGGCCGCCTTCTTGAATTCAACTGGGAGGGTGATTCACTTATAACAGAGGAGAAGTAGTGGGGGCGAATGAAGCAGATAACAAATTGGAGAAAAGCAACCGTAGCGGACATGGAGGCTGATGGTCTTCTTGATCAAGCTACAAAGATCCACGTATTAAGTTATAACATGTTAGGTAAGACTGGAAGTTTGTCTGGTGAGAAAGAAGAGGAACGTATTAAGAAATTCTTCCAACACCATATTGAAACAGCTACGCCAATTGTTATGCACAATGGTATAACTTATGATGTACCATTAGCAGAAAAGATTTATGGTGTTGACCTAAGTAATTTGATGTTGATTGACTCTCTGAGTCTTAGTTGGTACTTAAACACTGAAAGACAAGTCCACGGTTTAGATTCTTTCTTTGAGGACTATGGTATTGCCAAACCTAAGATTGATGATTGGGAAAATCTTAGTTATGAAGAGTACGTGAATCGTTGTACAGAAGATGTGAAGATTAATGTGGCTTTGTGGGAAGATTTTAAAGAACGTCTCACAGATATTTACTCCAATGTTAAACGTTGTGTTGATGGTGGATTAGTTGATGGCAGAAGAATGTCAGAAGATGAGGTGTGCTACATTGATCAGTACAAACAGTCTTCTACAGTTGATGAGTACATTGATCGAATCTTGACTTTTTTAATGTTCAAAGCTGATTGTGCAAGACTGAAAGAAAAGACTAAGTTTAAAGTTGATGTAGAAAAGCTGGACTGTTTAATTGACTCTCTTGGGACAACTATTGAAGATGCTAAGGCAGAACTTGAAAGTGTTATGCCTCCAGTACCACAGTACACTGAGAAAAACAGGCCAGCGAAACCTTACAAAAAGAATGGTGAGTTATCTGTTTCTGGATTATCTTGGCAAGAAACTCTAGCTAGAGTTGGTGAGAAAGATGAATCTGGTAACATTGTTGTTGAACAAGTTGATGTGGATACTATAAGGATATTAAAAAGCTATGATCCTCCAAACATTAACGGACACCAGCAGATTAAAGACTTTCTTTTTTCTAAAGGTTGGGAACCGCGAAACTTTAAATTTGTTAAGGATGAAAAGGCACAACAAGCTTGGGCTGATAGTGGTTTCAAGCCACAACTAAAACCTAAACCTAGGTCAATACCTCAAGTAAGTATTGATGGTGATGATGGTAAAGAATTATGTCCATCTGTAGTAGAACTTGCAGAACGTGTCCCTGAGATTATGGCTTATGCCAAGTACACCACTATCAAACATCGTCTCGATATGTGTAAAGGTTTTAAAGAGTCTTTGAGGGAAGGTGGTTATCTGTGTGCAAGGGTTGGTGGTTACACAAACACATTAAGGGAGAAACATCGTGAACTTGTTAACCTACCATCTGTCAAGAAGCCTTATGGAAAAGATATCCGTGGACTTCTGGTGGCTGAACGTGGTAAAGTTTTGTTGGGCAGTGATATGTCCTCACTTGAGGATCGCGTGAAACATAATTTCATGTTGCCTTATGATGCTGCTTATGTAAGGACAATGATGGACTCTGACTATGACCCTCACTTGGAGACAGCTTGTGCGTCAGGATTAATTACACAGCAAGATGTTGTTGAGTATAAGTCTGGCAACAAACGTCCTGAAGTGGTTGTTGCTCGTGGTATAGGTAAATCAACAAACTATGCAGCAGTTTACGGAAGTGGTGCTGAGACATTAGCAAGAACATCTGGAATGTCTGTAGCAAATGCTAAGATTGCTCTTGAAGGTTATTGGAAGTTAAACTGGTCTGTTAAAGCCATTGCAGAAGATCAGTGCGTTATTGAAGATAGTCGTGGGGGCAAGTGGCTAGTTAATCCAGTTAATGGCTTTGCTTACTCGTTAAGAAGTGATAAAGATAGATTTTCAACATTGTGTCAAGGCACTGGTAGTTATATGTTTGATATGTGGTGTGATGAGATTCTTACTCAGATGTATGCCAAATGGGGTGTGAAGAGACTTAATCTACAAGCGCATGATGAATATGTAACATCATTTACAGACACTGAAATTAATAGGGAAGCTATGAAGAAGATAACTGAAGATGCCATCACAACAATTAATAAACGTTATTACATGCGTAGGGAATTAGGTTGTGAAGTACAATTTGGGGAAAATTATGCTGCCATTCACTAAGGTTATTTACAAATGACAGAAAAATCTGCATTAAGAGCTAGATTAAAGAAAGTCTATGGTATTGGCATTAACGATGCAGATTACCCCGTACAGAGATTCTCTTACAAACTGGATGAAGCAGGTAACACCGTAGTTGATAAAAGGGAGTGGACTTGTCCCTATTATGAAGTTTGGTATGACATGTTCCGTAGGTGTTGCTCTAGTTGGAAAAGAAGTGATTCTTACATAAATTACAAAGATTGTTCTGTTTGTGAGGAATGGCTTATATTTTCTAACTTTAAGAGTTGGATGGAAACACAAGATTGGGGAGGTAAGGTTTTGGATAAAGATCTTTTGATTCTAGGCAACAAGATTTATTCCCCAAATACTTGTATATTTATCAGCAACGAACTGAACCAATTCTTTAAGGACAGGTCTAACCACAGAGGAAAATGTAGCAGTGTTGGTGTTACGATTATTGATGGTAAGTACGTCTCTAGGTGTTCTGACCCATTTTTAAAAGAAAGGGTTTACCTTGGATTCTATGATACTGAAGAAGAAGCTCACCTTGCTTGGAAAGACTACAAGCATAAATTATCCTTACAATGGGCATCTATGCTAGAGTCTGAAGGGTATAATAGTAGAGTTGTGAATGCCCTTAGAGAAAGATACAGCAATGAGGAAGTAACATGAAAGACAAAAATTATTGGGCTATAATCATGGTATGGTTGGTCTTACTTTTAACTCAAGTAAACACATATTTCATGAACAAAAGAATCTCTTCTCTTGAAGAGAAAGTAGAATTAATTGAGAAATCAATTAAAGAACAAGCTTCTAGTCAGGAGGAGATTAATTCCTTTAACCAGAAGTTTTATCAAGATCAATTGTATTTTAACACATACATTTATCAAACATTAATTGTAAATAGAGGAAAACCGTTATGAGTAATAAATCAGTATATTCAATCGTATCAACTGGTACACAAACATCTCTGAGTGAACCAACATTCAGTCGTGAGATTGCAAGAGCTACCCTTCAGACATTGAAAGGTAAAGGTGTTTTGGATGCTGTTATTAAATCATCCAAGATTAATTTGAATGATTCAAAAAGAATCCGATAAGGAGAAGTAAATGAGTAAGAAAAAGTTAAGTCGTGCAGAAGCTCGCCGACAATATGACAGTCGTCCATCAACACAGTACAATCAGGATTTTACAAGCTGGTTGATCTGGAGCAGCATTATTCTTGATGATGGTTATTCAGAGAGTCGTAGTTACGATAATGGTTCATCAAGTTTTAATAGTAGTAGCTATGATAGTTGTTCTAGCTACAGTTCAGATAGTTCATCATCCAGCAGTTCATGTGATTAATTTAAAATAGGAGAAATAAAAATATGTCAAAGTTTAATACAGAAGTTGTTTACAAAGTAACTAAAGAAGCAAAAGGTGACAGTCCTGAGATGGGTTACTTATACCTAAAAAATATTCCAGTAACTTTTGCGGTTGTTTTAGCACCTAAAAAGAAGCATAAATCTGAAGATTTGGCTTATCAAGTTAATGCTTTCATTAACAAAGACACCCACGAAAAAATTGATGCAATTGGTGTCAATAAGGTATTTGCTGAGGTTGGTGTAACTAAAAAGACCAAAGGTGAGAATCGTGGTCAGGTTAAATACCCACTGGATGAACATAACTCACCGTATGCCGGTATGTTCGCTACACAACTAACTCGTGAAACAATTAAGCGTGACAAGAAGACAAATGAAATCACCAAGAAATTTGATCCTTTGAAGTTAGTGGATACAGAGGGTAATCCTTTTACAGAAGAGGTGGGTAATGGTTCTATTTGTCATTTGAAGTTATTCTGCTACCGTTCAGATGGTATGTTGAATACACAACTTGACACTGTGGTTGTGGTTGATCATGTGCCGTTTATTCGTTCAGGTGGTGATGGTTTCGATGAAGAACTTGGTATTACTGTTAAGTCTGCTGCTAAAGAGACTAAACCAGCAATTGATCCTGAGCTGAGTTCTACTGTAGATGATTTATCTTTGGATGATGATAGCGATTCGGCTCCCTTTTAAGGAGCCATCATGAAATATAAACGTAAGGCCACTCAAACGAGTGGCGACATTAAACAAGAGAATGTCATAGAAATGGAAGGAGAAGTAAACGAAATTGCTGATCTTATTTCATTTCTAGACTTTATGAATAATTCTGAAACTATCTCTGATGAGATGTTTCAAGAATCTGATGAACCAATTAAACATTAATTAGGAGAATACATTATGTCTTTACCAAATGATATTACTAAGCGTGAAACCGTAAAGAAATACGCACAAGAAATGATTGCTAATGTCCGTCAACAAGAATTGTTGAAACTACGAGCTAAAGAGATTTTGGATTCTGTGAAAGAGTCTGAGTTGATGGAAACTAAAGAGTTTAACTTGATTGTCAAAGCAGCTCTGGATATTGATAAGATTCAGGAAGATGTTGACAATAAATCAACAGCTATTGCTAGTGTAGAAATTTTGGGGTTGTAATTATGAAAGTATACCACCTGTATTGTGAGTGCGACTTTGGTGGAAATCTTACAAGTAATTCAGGTGTGTATCTTTCTGAAGAATCTGCAAGAACTGCTTTAGCCTACGGTTTGAAAGGTTATTTTCACGGATTAGAATTTAGTGATCTTAAACAAAACGAAGATTGGGACATAGAGGAGATTGAACTTATATGAAAGATATTAATCTTTGGATGTACTGCGTCGATATGATGAATACTTTAGGATTTACTTTTGAGTTAAATATATCAAGAGTTATCTTAATTAAAGAGGTTGGCGATGAGATTTTTGAAGCAAAAGAGAGTTTTACTAATCTAGATGAGCTTCATGGATATTTAAAAGGTTACCAAGCTGCAACATACCGTTATAAGCGTGGAGGTTAAATGAACCGAATTAAAGCAATTGCTTATGGACTAATCCTGATCCTAGCAATTTTATCCCGTGTGGTTGAATGTTTCTTTGAAGCTGTATTACAAGCTGGGTTAAGTCCTAGCTTCTTTGTTGAGAGCTTCAAGTTTCATTGGAACGACCAAAGGTATTTTACTCCTGTGAGGATTCACTTACAACGATTGGAGACACTGTGGAATGAATAAATTTAAACCTAAACAAGAAGTGTGGTTCTACTGTAATCCAGATAACTTACACAATCCAGTCGAAGAAGGTTGTGTTTTAAATGGAGTAATTACTTCTGTAACAACAGATTATAAAACAGTAGAAGATTTCTCGGACACAAAGACTGAAGAAATTCGTATTGGCTATAATATTGAAATTGTTTGGGATGACTTCTTTACTTTAGAAAAAGATATGTTTGAAACAGAGGCTGAAGCTAAGTTGTATGCCAAAGAAATTATGACGTCTCGTATAGCAAAAATAGAAGAACGTTTACAGCAGTTCAAGATTATTGCGGGGAAACTTGATGAGTAATCAATTAGTTTATAGAGGCTGTGTAACATACACTCCGAAAGATCCTCATGAGTGGGCTGTTGCTTGCTGGTCAGAATGGACAAAGATTTATACCAAAAAAGGACTAGCTGTAAACAACACTCCTTGTAGGCATTGGAATGATGATTTACATACAGATAGTGAAATTATTGAATATGAACTTGTTCCTACAGGAAGAAAGTTTAATAGTGAGAATGGTGAATTGATTGAGTAAAGGTTTATTTGATTTAGATGCAGTAAAATATATTTGCAGTGCCGTTGGACAGAAAAACTCAATTAAAGCTATTGAAAAAGTATCTGGTGATGAGTTCACTTTCAAAACTAGAACTGAGATGTATGGAAGAACCAAAGCTAAAGATGGTGCATGGTTAGCTGAACACAACAAAGAGAAGGATACAAATTTAACTGTTGATGATTTTATTATTGAAGATGTTGTTACCCCAGAACCTTTAGAGAATGTTTTGCATACGGTCAAGCTTACCATAGAAGGTGCAGTAGCTTCAGCTAAAGTAAAATCTTGGGAAGGGTTTATGGGGGAAGGAGATTCTTTCCGTGTAGAACTATCAACACTTTTGAAGTACAAAGATGGTCGTGAGCAAATTAAACCTTATCACTTTGAGTCGGTTGTTGATTATATTAAACGTAAATATAAACCTGAGATTATTACTGACATAGAAAGTGATGACAAACTTATTATGCTTGGTAATAACAAGAAAGATACAGTCTTGATAATCAATGACAAAGATTACAAATCTTATGATGTAAATGTTCTTGATATTAATAAACAAGAAGATGGTGTTATTTATTGCGGGGGTTTCGGTAAGCTCTGGTTAGATGATAAAGGTAATGTTAGAGGGTTAGGTAGGTTGTTTAAATACTTCCAGATAATTAGTCAAGACTCTGTTGATAATTATAAGGCCAACTGTTTCTCTGATATTGCTTGGGCTGAAAAGAGTGCTTACAAAGTTCTAGTGAACTGTAAGGACGACAAAGAAGCTTGGCAAGTAATGGCTAGCACTTTCAATCATCTTTACCCTGAGCCTAAAGTTGTTACTGGCTGGAGAGGAAGTGAAATACAAATTGATTCTCTTTATGTATTTCAGGAGATGATGAACATGGCTCATTTACATAGATGGAAAGGTGACTTTGTAAATGTTAAAGATGTAATGACCAAATTAAACATACAATTTTAAACAAGAGGAAACAAACTAATGTCAACTAAGAAAACAAGTCGTACAGTTAAGAGTCCAGCTAAAGAAGGCACTATACCAAAAGAAGTTATTAAAGCAGCCGTTAAAGCTACATCTCCTAAGCCAACTATCAAAAGTTTGCAGGATGAGTTAGCCATTGCTAATACTGCTTTTGCAGATCAGTATGTAATAGCAGCCGATTTAACTAAACAAGTGTCAGACCTTAAAAGTAAATTGGTAGAACAAGATAACACTCCTTGGACAACAATTACCTATCAACGTTTTGTTCGTTGGTTGACTAATGTTACTAGCTATTTTAAGGAGTAATTATGGGGGGGGGAATTTTATAGCAGCAAGTCTCCAGACGAACTTGAAGATGAAATCAATCACATTGACGAACAGATAAACAAACTTCAATTCCAAATGTTAGAGATTGAATCAGATATAGATATTCTTGAAAATAGGAAAGCTCAACTTCAAGAAGAGTGGGATATGATAGATGAAATGATTAATGAGATGGAAGATGAGGCGTAACAAGTGGCTGTTCCTAGTGAAGCAGAAAAACAAAAAGTACAAAAGAAGCTAGAAGGTTTTCTAAAGAAACTTAATCCTGATGGTAGTCCTAAAAGACCAATGGATGATAATCTTGCCAAAGGTCTTATGAGGGATGCTGTTAGGAAGAAGTGGATGTATTGGACTATCGTTTCTGAAACGATTCACAAAGACTCTCACGGTAGTCATTATTTGTTGTGTAAGTGTGTTTGTGGTATTGAAAAATTGGTCTTCAAACAAGACTTAGTGAGAGGTAAGAGCAATTCTTGTGAAGATTGTGCTAGAGTTTCCGACCCTGAAAAGTTTATCAGTATTAAAAATAAACATGAATTGGTTGGTAGATTACAAGAATTACCTCCATATGTGATTTGGAGGAAAATGCAACAGAGGTGTGACAACCCCAAAGACGCTGGTTACGAAAATTACGGCGGAAGGGGAATAACACTTTCTGTTGAATTTAGGGATTACCTAGACTTCATTGATTGGTCTTATTCAAATGGTTACTCATCAGGGTTAACTATTGAAAGAATAGATGTAAATGGTGACTACTCTCCAGATAATTGTAAGTGGATACCTTTAGGTGAGCAAGCTAGAAATAAAAGAAAGTACAGAAGTAACAAATCTGGAATTACTGGAGTTAGGTTATCCAGCAATAGTTGGGTATGTTATTGGTACAATGTAAATAGAGAAATGAAAACAAAGTCATTTTCTATAACAAAGTATGGTTTTGAGGAAGCTAAAATTAAAGCAACTGAATACCGAAAAGAACAAATAACCCTACTAGAAGAGTCTGGAGTATTTTATGGAGAGTTTCATGGGCTATGATATACCTTGGGAACCGTGGAAGCATTATCCCAATATATGGAAGAATAAGACAGCCTTTTACACTTGGTTAAGGGGTTGTCTTAGAAATGCTGTGTGGAACAAATCGCCAATCAAAATCATCTTTAAGAATGACGGTTGTTCCTCACCTCCAGATGGTTATGATGGCAGAGCAAAGAGTGGTGCTTATTGTGCATTGAGTGGTGATTGGGAAGGTAAAAGTAAGTTAGAGGTAGACCACATTGAAGGTAATGTCTCTCTCCTCGAAGAAGAAGATATAATTAAATTTATAAAGCACTTAATACCTCCACCCAATTCCTTACAGCTCGTGACAAAGGAAGCACACAAGATTAAATCGTATGCAGAAAAGCAGGGGATTTCTTATGAACAGGCAACAGCAGAGAAGGAAGCTATTCTTATTATTAAGGAAAAAGGAGATATTGGATGGCTTGTCGGTAAAGGGTTGTCTCCTTCAAAGAACCAGAAAGAACGTAGAAAACAAATAGTGGAGTACCTATTAAATGAATGTAAACAGTGAAGGATTTCTACCTTGCCCCAGATGTAATAGTGATAAGGTAGAATGGACTAATTCAAGAGATATAGACCTTCTGTATCAAGAAGTGTATTGCCCTGATTGTGAGTTAAGTACGTTTCCTATTACAACACTTGCTTTCACCCACTTACCAAATCTCGACTATGAAACTTCAGTTATGAAGTATAATGCTTGGGTGATGACTAAACCAAAAGGTTATTATTGTGACAGTAAAGATTTTCAAATGTGGGAGTGTTAGTAATATGTTTATAAACGTTCAGGCAGAAGTATCCACAGAAGAAATAATGAAACAAATGTTAAACGCACATAGTTTAAATTATGTCCTCTGGTTGGCATTAAAAACTTATAATTACCATAGTCCAGAATATGTCGCGGATATGGTAACCAAGATAGTTGAGGAGACAAATGAGTAAATCATTCCCAATGAGTAAGTATTTATCTCTGTCAGATTTATACAAAGATAAAGCAGAGCATTATCAAAAATGTTACGAGCTTCTGGCCAGACGAATGGTGGAGACAGAAGACCTTCGTTATGATGAAGAAATATGTGGATATTATTGTGTCCATTCAGGAGAATTTATTGAGGATATTGTGTGAATATTAAAGATAAAGAAACACGTAAATTAATTCGTAAGATGAAAGCTGAAGGATGGAGTAATCGAGCTATTGGAAGAGAGCTTGGGATTGCTGAGAGTACAATTAGATATTTCTTGAAGCAGAAGGTAGAGGTGCAGCATGATCCTGAACCAAAAAAAGTAAATGATGTAGTTAATGTTCGTGTAATTTCCCAGACAGTTGTTGATAATTACTTATCAATTAAGGGTAAACCTAAAAAGATACTTGTGATTGCAGACACACAATGTAAACCATCTGAAGATTTATCTTATATGTCTTGGATTGGAAAGTATATCAACGATAAGAAACCTGATATTATCGTCCACATTGGGGATCATTTTGATTTTGAAAGCTTATCCAGCTATGATAAGGGTAAGAAATCTTTTGAAGGTCGTAGATTAAAGGCCGATATTGATGCTGGCAACGAAGGCCTTAAATTACTTACTCGTGAATTCTTGTTTGACAATTACAAACCTCGTATGGTTTTTTGTATGGGCAATCACGAAGCAAGGTTTGACAGACTGTCAGAGGATATGCCAGAATTGGATGGCTTTGTTGGTACAGATACTTTGAATATTGAGAGTGGTGGTTGGGAAGTTTACCCATTTTTAAAACCAGTTGAGATTGAAGGGATTTATTTTGTACACTACTTGGCTAATCCATTCAGTGGAAAGCCTTATGGTGGGACAGCAATGAACCAGCTTAAAACTGTAGGTCGCAGTTTTGTTGTTGGACATAAACAATGTTTGGATGTAGCTATTCGACCAACTATTGACGGGAAGCATCAAATAGGTATAATCAATGGGGCAGCTTATCCTTTTGAAGAACGTTATAAAGGTTACCAAGGGAATAACCACTTTCGTGGTATAACAATGTTGCATGAGGTTGAAGATGGTTTTGCACTCCCCATGTTTATTTCATTGGATTACTTGAAAAACAGATATAACTAAGTTAAGCTTACTTAAACAAACCAAAACAGGAGAAACAAATATGAGTAAAGATACAATCAAATTCCCATGCGTTGTTAACATTAAAGGTTTTACAGAAGATCTGGTCATTAATTTGACAAATGCTTTTGTAGAGTTGGGGGTAACAGTTTATGAGGATACTGATACAAATAACCACACTGCTTGGAAGTATTATGGTGTTAATTCTAGGAATAAGACAGCTTTCTGGGATTACCTGTCAGACTATTACGATTACGAGGATGAATATAAAGTGACAGAATACACTTATGATGAAGTAATGGCTTTTGGTAATAATACTGAAGAAGAAGAAGTTACAGTATTTACCCCTTCGATAGGTCAACCAGAACCACAATATAAAGCTGGTGACATTGTAGAGATTACTGAAAGCTTATATGGTCATGACTTTGAAATCGGTGACCATGTTCGGCTAGTCCATACCTCGGACAATTTAACATGGCGAGCAGAGTATTTAGATGGGTCAGATTATTGGCATATTGACGCTGATGAATTTAAACTAGTAACTCCAGCGGGAGATGCTGCTGAAGCCTCCTCTAATGACGATACAGCCACTTTAGAGCCAATTGAATACGAAGGTAGCGGCTCAGGGGAAACTGTCTCTAATCAAAGCGTAGGAGCTTCTGTGACCACTAAACAAGTGTTTAGTCTTGGGGATGAAGTTGAGGTTGTAGAAGGGAGTCGGTGGGTGGGAGCTGGAATGAAGGGTGTTATTGAAAAAATCAATGCACACGACATTGAGAAAGATAGAGAACCTTACCGAATTAACTTTGACGGTAAAAAGATTTGGGTTAATGGCTATCAACTAAAATTGGTAAATAGTGCTGTAGGTTTGGTTGTTCCTGAAGAAGTTTGTGCAACAGCGATAAACATAACAGCTAATGTCTCCTTCACTGTGAAGATTAAAGGGCAAGAATTTACATTGGATAAAGATGAGATTCAGGAGTTGTATATTGCTTTGTGTTTGGCTGAGGGAAGTTTACAAGAGTGGAGTTTGGGGCAATGACAGAAACATTAGGTGTAAAATACGATCAAGGTAAATTACGCTGGACACTCCTCCCTTGGCGAACGCTGAAGGGGGTTGTGGAAATCCTTGAGATGGGGGCTAGGAAGTATGCGGAAGACAATTGGAAACATGTTGAACCTCAACGTTACAAAGATGCAGCTTTACGACATTTGACTGATTGGTTGTCTGGAGAGAAGGTTGATCCCGAATCAGGTAAGTCACATTTGTATCATTGTATTTGTTGCTTATTGTTTTTGGCATGGTTTGAGGAAGAGGGAAATGAGTAGACAAATAGGTTGCGATGTAGACTTAGTTTGTGCCCCTAGTGACAGGGGCTGGTTTGATTGGCTATGGGAAAGAGCTGAACCTATGGAGCAGTCAATGTACGACTGCTTACCAAACTGGAAGATTAAAGAGCTACCATACAATTTATCTTCTCTATTTCCTTCTGTGGAGAACCCTATGCAGTATTGGAATGATTTAGATTACGATCAATTCCAACCACTAGAAGGAAGTGTTGATGCCTTAGAACGCATATCAACTTATTTTGATATAGTATTCATTACTCAGATAGAAGGCGGGGATCATGGTAAGACTAAAGCTAAATGGCTGAAGAAACATTACCCTTTCTTGAAAGGAATAGTCTACACTAAAGAAAAGTTTGTAATGAATAAAGCTGTTGATTATATGATTGATGATCGTATGTCACATTTAAAAGGCTTTGAATATCAAAAACGTATTCTATTCAATACTCCATATACACAAGATGTTCAATGTGAAGTGTGGAAGACAATGAATAGCTGGAAAGATATTGATGAGAAATTTATTAAGGAGTTGTTATGAGTGAATATGAAATGTTAAGAGGCTTATTAAGAAACTTCTATACAACTACAGAAGGTGAATTGGAGTGGATGTGGACAGATGGGGTTACTGTTGCAGATCGAGATGAACAGTTAAACGAAAGTTTGATGTTATTCTTAGCTAAGATTGAAACCTCTGGAGAAAGTTTATGAGCAATTCAGCAGGTGACGTAATTGATGACTTCTACGCAAACAGACCAAAACAGAAGTATCAAACAAAAGAACTAAACATTTCTATCGCAAGCGATAAAGTGTCAATACTCCTTGATGGAGAGACACTATTAACAGGAACTCTATTCTCTAATGCTTTTGTTAAGTATGGTGAATTAGAAGAATTTAAATTTACAATCGGTGTGGAGGATAATTAATGGAAGATAATATTAAAACGTTTGACGTGAACTTTGGTTCCGATGGTAATTGGGCTGAAGTTGCGACAAGTATCCCTTTGTTTATGTGTATGCTTGTAAATGGTGTGACTAATACAACAGTGTTTGAGGCTGATATTAATAAGCTTCAAGATTATTCAGGAAAGATGACTTATGATTTTAATACTAACTCTGTTTCTTATGAGTTGATTAAGGAGGAAGTTGTAGAGGAGGTAACTGTTGAAGAGTCAAATTGAAGAGTTTATGAAATGTACAGGGAACGACAACCCCTCATTTGATAATATTGATAAGGAGTATGTATTTAAGAAGCTTAATCAACTGACAAACTTCATGGATGAAGAATTTAATGTGGAACTTAAAGAAGATGGTCTACAAGCTGAAGATATTGTTGCTGTTGTAGATGCCATAGCAGATATTGAAGTCTTCCATACACAGATGGTGCTATTACTTGAGCGAGCTGGTGTTGATTATAAGGGTGTATGTGATGCTATAGCAGGAAACAACTCACTCAAGTACACTACATCTTCAGGTCTAGCTGAACGTTGGTTAAATGAATGGCAATGTGAAGGGAACTTTGATTATTATATCTCTGGTACAGAAGTAGATGAAGTGATATATTATTCGCTAAAGGATTTGAAAAATGAGAAAGTAAAAAAGTGGAAAGATTTCCCCCAAGTAGATTTAAAAACATACATACCAAGAGGATTTATTTGAGTGGCTAAAACTTTAGAACTTATAGGGTGTACCTTTGGTCGACTGATAGTGTTGGACTATGCAGAACCTAGATATGGGAAAGGAGGTCAAAAAGTAGCTAGGTGGAAGTGCTTATGTAATTGTGGGAATACTGAAGAGATTTTGGTCGATAGCGCCAGTCTCAGGTCTGGTAATACAAAGAGTTGTGGGTGTATCAAAAGAGAGCGTATAACTAAACACGGCCTGAGTAAACACCCACTTTATAAAGTGTGGCATAATATGAAAGAACGTTGTTATAATCCACAAAGTATAAACTATGGAGGGTATGGTGGTAAGGGGATTACTGTCTGTAGCAGGTGGTTGACATCTTTTGAGAACTTCTATGAGGATGTCTTAGAAGGGTACTCAAATGGACTAGAATTAGATAGAAAGGAGAATGACGGTAATTATACAATCGACAACGTTCGTTGGGTAACAACTCAACAAAACCAAATGAATAAAGGGAGTTGGAAAAACAGTACTAGTAAGTATAAAGGAGTGTGTTGGGATAAAAAGACAAAGAAATGGAGGGCTAGCATACAAAAGGATCGTGAAGTTATATATTTAGGCCAGTTTATTGACGAAAAAGATGCTGCTATAGTTTATAATAAGGCTGCATTGGAATTGTTTGGTGAGTATGCTAACTTAAATATTATCGGTGAAAGAGAAGCTGTTAAATGAGTGATATTGAACTAAAAGAATTGTGGGAAAATTTCTTCAAAGAAGATAAGCCATTTTAAATTTGATGTAAGGAGAGATATGAGTATTAATGTAAAAGTAATAGGTGTTACAAAACCGGTAGTAGACTTTATTCCAGACAGTGAAGATATTATCTCTTATGCAGCACGAGTAAGTAATCCAGCAAACCAAGCCAATTTTGATACAGCAGAAAAACTATTAAGATATTGTATCCGTAATTCACATTGGAGTGTGTTTGAGACGGTAAGTTTAACAATGGAAATTGGGTGTCCTAGGGATATTGCAAGACAGATTCTACGGCACCGTAGTTTTAGCTTTCAAGAGTTTAGTCAACGCTATGCGGAATCAACAGACTTCGTTAAGCGTGATTGTCGTTTACAAGATTTGAAAAATAGACAAGCAAGTGTTGTAGCAACAGACGAAGAAATTATCAAGTGGTGGGACGAAGTACAGGACACAGTACTTGATATGGTTGAGTCATATTATAAAGCTGCCCTAGATGCTGGAATAGCAAAAGAAGTAGCTCGTTGTATTCTTCCAGAAGGATTGACAATGAGTAAACTATATATGAATGGTACGCTTCGTTCTTGGCTGCACTATGTAGACTTACGAGAGAAGAATGGCACGCAACTAGAACATCAAGAAGTGGCTATTAAATGTAAGGAAGTAATTAAGCAATACTTCCCAACTCTGATCAATGCTTTACAGAAGGAATAAATATGTACAAACAATTTTCGATAGTAGATTTGCAACAAACTTTGTCTTTCAAAGGTTTGAATATTAATAAAGAAGTATTTAAGGCTCTAGCCTTTGCTTGTCTTAACGTAGAGGAAGCTTTCAAAGCTAATGATAAAGAGGCTGTTGTCTACTGGAACAAAGATCGTGAACGACTTGAGTGCAGTTTTGATAGTGAGAAATTAGAATACTTTCTATATTCATTAGGACTTGATACTAAACAACCTTATGCTTACAAGAATTGTCTTCATCGAGCATTAACAACAAACATTCCTGTACAAGGAGTTCGTATTGAAGGGTATGCTCGTAGTGATAAAGAATGGCTTAATGATAAATATGTGCCTATTGAAGATATTGCTTATGGTATGAAGGATAAGAGTTTTGGTAAGGAATTGAATAATCTTAATCCTCATAGTTACGTGATGAGTGAGGATGATAGGGGTACAGGGAGTTTGGATATTGGGTTGGTGGAGGGTGACTGCGTATGACCTCAGTTGTAGTCTATTCAGCCCCTTGGTGTGCTGGTTGTAAAGTGGTAAAGAAGTTCCTAGATGAATACTGTATTGAATTTGAAGAAATAGATATTACAACTTCAGAAGGTGGACAGAAAGCAAAAGAGTTAGGTATTAAAAGTATTCCAGTAACTTATATGTTTAATGGTAGTGTTTTTGTTGGCAGTAAGCCAGAAACACTAAAAGCAATACTGGAGGTTATTAGTGACTAGGATTACAACACCAACAAACAGTTATACAAGACATTACCCCAACATTGTAAACCTAGCACTAAAGCAATTTGAGAAACAGTTCTGGACAGCTAGTGAAATGAAAGTTCATCTTGACAAGATGCAATTAGTTTATGAACTGACACCAGAACAACTACATGCAGTTAAAACAGTATTAGGTTTGTTTGTTCACTATGAATTGAAAGTGGGGGATTTCTGGCAGCAAGTTGCTAAGACATTTCCAAGACCGGAAGTTAAATTAGCTGCTTCTATTATTGATGCTACTGAACGTGCTATTCATAGTGAATTTTATAATGAAGTGAATATTCAGCTAGGTTTAGATACAGACGAACACTATTTAGCTTATACGCAAGATCCAATATTGAATGCTCGTGCTGAGTGGCTGGATGATACGTTAAGAGGTGAAGACCGAATATTAGGTATTATTATTTTTAGTATGACAGAGACAGCTTTACTATTTAGCTCCTTTGCAATATTAAAAAGCTTCCAATCTAATGGCTACAATTTGATTCCTGTAATTGCTCGTGGCACCAACCAAAGCGCCATTGATGAGGATTTGCATGGTCAAGTTAGTGCCGAAATTATTAATACTTATTATAATGAATTGGGAACCACATTAAGGGAAGACTTACCTCGTTACGCTAAAGTATTGGAAGCTGTTGATGCTGCTTATGAACATGAATGTAGAATTATTGATATGGCAATTATCGGTGAGTCTTTGAATGGAGTAACTAAAGATCAATACAAACAATATGTGAAGCGGCGATTAAATATATATCTTAATCGTCTGGGTCTACCAGCCAAGTTTAAAGTTACAGATTGTCCTATTGAGGACTGGTTTGAAAAGAATACTTATGCTTATAAGGTGATTGATTTTTTTACCGCTGGTATGGGTATGGAATATGAGACAGCATACAACGAACGTGGATTTAGTGCAGCTTGGAGGGAAGGTGAGTAAATTAGATTACAGTAAACTACGCAAACAATTACAGAAAGAAGGTGAGGTTCCTGTATGGTACACTACAGCAGGACTACAGCTTTTCTATGAGAAATATTCTTGGCAACAAGAGACTGTGAAGTCACGGATGACTTCTATTGCTAAAACAATGGCAAGTCATGCACCAAAAGAATATCCAGATTGGTGGGAAGAAGACAGCTATACTCAAGGTAAGAACTGGGAACAAGTATTTTTTAATACATTATGGGATGGTTTTATTTCTCCTTCTACACCAATGATGGCTAATGCTGGCTTACGTAAACGTGGGACAACAGTAAGCTGCTCTGGTGGAGTAGTAGGTAATAATCTATTTGATCGCTACGATGCCATTACAGAGGCCGCTGTGTTGACTAAACATAGTCATGGAACAAGTTATGGTATTGACGATTGGCCTGCTGAGGGAACTGAACTCCCAAGAGGTGGTAGAAGCTTAGGTGTGATGCCTTTGATTCGTGACTTTATTAACTGTATGAATGAGGTTACACAAGGAAGCCGTAGAGGAAGTTTGGCTTATAGTTTACGACCACAACATGGAGACTTTGATAAAGTTCTTGCTTTTCTTTATGAGGAAACAGAGTCAAATAATGTTGGTTGGTTAATTGATGATGAATTTAAGAGGCAAATGGATTTAGGTAGTCCTGTTGCTCACGGTAAGTGGGAGAGAATGTGTGGAGTTAAATTACCAAGAGGTAAAGGTTACTTCACGTTTATATCCAAGTGCCGTAGACATTTAGCTGAAGCATTTAAAAGGGCTGGATTGGAGTTTCATGCAAGCAATTTATGTCAGGAGTGTATTTTACCGGCTAGTTGGGAGTATACTTATTCTTGTGTAATCTTGAATTATAATTTAGAGCTTTATGATTCATGGCCTGAGCACCTAATCTTCGTTGGTCAAACAATGAGTGATTGCAATGTTTCTGAGTATTTAGAAACTATTGATGAAATGTCTGTGTATGATAAACAAGCTATGCGTAAGATTAGGAAGTTTACAGAGGACTTCCGTAGCCTTGGTTCAGGTGTTTTGGGTTGGCATACGTTAATGCAGAAGAAACGTATTGTCATTGGTGATATGGATAGTTTCATTCTCAATGGTGAGATATTCCATAAGTTAAATGTTGAGAGTAAAGAAGCAACACAGTGGCTTGCTAAAGTGTTAGGTGAACCAAAAGGTTGTATTGGGTTAGGTATTCGTAATGCTACACGATTAATGATGCCCCCAACTAAATCTACAGCAGAACTTATGGCTGGAGCTAGTGAAGGTATAGGTCTTGATACAGCAATGGCATTTACTAAACAGTCTGCTGGTGGTGAGTTCTTTCGTATTAATAAGATTCTTCTTGAAATCATGAAAGAACGTAAAGTACATAACGATGAGACAGTAATGAGAATTGCTAAAGCCCGTAGTGTGCAGCAGGAAGATTGGCTTACAGATCATGAGAAGAAAGTATTTCGTACTGCCTTTGAAGTACCTATGGAGTCTTATTTACAATTATGTTCACAAAGACAGTCTGAAATAGACCAAGGACAATCCATTAATTTATACTTTACCTCCAATGACACAGAGGAGTATATGAGCAAGATACATAAACAAGCTATGGATGATGAAAACATATTAGCTTTATACTATATCTACTCTATGCGAGGTGCTGGAGATATTAAACGAGCTGAATGTGAAATGTGTATGTAAAAGCTTGACAACCAAAACTAACTAACCTAATATACTCCCATCGGACTAACAATCTGGTGGGAGTTTTCTTTTATGTAGACAGGAGGAATTAATATGATTTACGTTGATTGGTTTTATTTAATATTTATGAGTATACTGTTTGTGGTATCTATTGTTGAAATGTTCAAACACACAAAGGTTGACGGCAATACTTGGATACTTTGGGGAGCTGCTTGTATTGTCTTCTTAGAAACAATGTGTCACCTAGGTGGTAATATAACTAAACACTATGAAGAACCGTCAGTAGTTAAGGAGGTAAAGGTATGAAATATATGTTATTTGGTTACAACTTAGAAAGACCTGCTGGTGGGTGGGAAGCTTTTAGAGGATTATTCGACTCTGTAGAAGAAGCAGAAGAGTATTACAATGAGTATGAAGGGAATAACAGAGGTCAAATAGTAAATGCAACTTCTTTGCAAGTGGAGGAAGAACTGTGATCTTCCCAATTAACCACTGTGTACCAACAAAGTATCTAACTAAAGAATCCTATTCGTGGCTATTGACCAAACTCATCTCACAAGGGTATCATCACCCAACTAGACTAGATGATTCACGGTGGTTTGATATGTGGAAGTTTATTGGGGTTAATAGTAATAAGGATATCATCCTCTACGATTCAAATAAAAGTTATTTAGATATTGACAATGAAGATGAGAATGTTAATAATGTGTTGTCTGAACAATTTATTAAGGAGTATTTAAAATGAAAGATTTAATTTTTGGTATTATTCTTGGGGCGTTACTTGGGGTCACATTAACACTGGTTTACCCTAAAAAGGTAGTTTCAGGGGTAACCACTTATCCTTGGGTAGAGTTAGTTTCCAAAGAAGTTTGTGTTAACAATGAAGGTTACACCTCTCTTAAATATATTTTTGAAGGTAAGTACATTGTAAAATGCAAGTCAGGTGCAGAGTTCACTTTATCAGAGTCTGAGTTTAGACTCCTTGGAAATAAGTACAAATGACCACACAAGAGAAGTTTAACCTATTCATCACAACCCTTAAAGAAAGATTATCCGTTGAAGGAGAATCATTAATATCTGTCCAGCCCAATAATCGTGAAGGAGGGGCTTTTGTTAGGATTACAAATAAAGGTTGTATTGATTGTTATTTAGTGTATCATGAGAATGGTGGTATGAATTTTATTAGAGTGTTTAATTAACTGGGGGATTGAAATATGAAGATTGGCGATAAAGTGATGTTGAAGGAAACTTCTAAGTTTGCTAACTCAGGGAGTGATAATCCTACGGGCGTAGTGGGTGAAATCGTGGGACAAGGAACTTGGTTACACTGGCAAGTACGTTGGGGGCTGGACTCAATAAACTCTTATAATGAAGAGGATTTAACTTTAGTGGAGGAAACTGTGAAGAAAGAAATAGATTGGTCTAAGGCACCAGAAGGTGCTACAGATTATAATTCTGCAAATGAGATGTGGTATAAGGAAGATGCAGAAGGGGTTATGAGTTGGTGGTTCAATACTCGGCAACAATGGGTGACAGGTGGTGAACGTGAAGACTATAATGTAGACGGGAAGAGTCCTTTTATTTCACGACCTAAGGAGGTTAAATCAATGATTGGAATTAAGAGTGGAAAAAATTGGAATGAAGCTCCTGATGATGCCACACATGTTGCCGCTCAAGTATGCGGAGAAGCTTATAATTTCTACAAGCGTGAAAAGGGTCAATGGTTGTTCAATGTTGGAGAAAATTTCTGGATGGAGTCAGTAAATGCAGAAAGTAATTGGTTCAACCCAATATCCAAACAAGATGACTTACAACTAGAAACTAAACCTAAATATTCTTCCCTACAAGAGCTTCCTGTTGGGACGTTTGTTAAGCTTAATCATGAAGAGGACAATACTTGTATTTGGACTGGCAGAGTTCTTGCACAAATGAACCCTAGTGAAGATGTTGTTGATTGTTGGGATAAAGCTCAAGTTAATAATTATGAAGGTTTCAGATACAAGTTTAATTCTGACTTTGATATTATAGCTTACTCAGACAAATACGATGGTGAGTATACCCCTATTGTAAAGGAACAACCCACCCCACAAGTAATTAAAGATGGTTGGAAGATTAAGCATATTAAATCTCCTAATTACAAATGTGGTCGAGATGTAGCTGTCACTATTTTGTATCGTGAAGTGAAGCCTGAATACTACGAGTATAAATATTCTATTTGTTGTGTTAATGATATGTTCAACCGTAAAGTAGGTATTCAAACAGCTTCGGATAAGACAGATAGTTATTATGTTCTGTCACACAAAGAAAATTTGTTTAATACTATTTTAAGTAATATTCAAGATAATAATAATGTTAATGAACAATTTAAATTATTGCGAGTAGAGTACTATTTAAATCATTAATCTTTAGATAAAAGAAAAGCCACCAAGAGAATTACCTCAAGGTGGCTTCATTCGTTATTATTATTTATTCTAATTATTCGTAGTTAAAGCTTAAATGTTTATACAACGTAATCTGAGCAGATGGGGCAGGCATCACACCTAAGGCTTGTAAAGCAGCAGAAGGAGATTCAGAGATTAAATCTCCACTATCACTCCCTGTACTGCTCCTAGCGAACATAGTCCTAAGCTTTAATCCAGTAACTCCATACAACACAGCAAAGTCGAAGAATGTTTGTGTTTCTGTCGAATCATCTAAATGGATGTTAATTGAATTTCCTATCTTATTCCAAACAATTCCACCATCTGAACTAGATTCAACCCAGAAGAATAGTTTACTAACTCCAGAAGCTCCAACTCTACCAGCCCTCAGTCTACTCTTAAAAGCTAACGTCCCTGTTTTTAGGAATGTAAATACACCATTTGCATAGTTTATGATAGCACTATTAGAATTTTTATTAGTTCCATAACTAACTACTTTTGGTGTGTCTATTGGACTACCTGATTGAGTTACAAGAGAAGTAAAATCACCCTCAGGTACATACCCAGAAAGAAACCCTTCTTGTAATTCAATAATAGCCATGTTCTGTAGGTAGTCACATGACTACCTTGTCATTGGTACAGTAGTGGTCGCCATTATTTATTCTCTTTATTATTTATTTTTGTTATTGCTTCTTCTAACACATTCAGTCTGGAAGTGAGAGCAAGATTAGTGTTATCTCCTTTAACTTCTTGCCTTATTATGTCTTTCTGTAGATCCTTAATTTCATCTTCCAATTCTTTCCTTATCTCTTGCTTGAATAGATCCAACTGCCTATCCCTGTTCCATTGTAGAGCAGTCTGTGATAACATGTATAAAATACATAAAACAAAGACGTACGTGATTATTCTTTCTACAACTTTCCATATCACTTGACGCCTCTCTTTATGTTATTTCTTTATACCTTTACCATCAGTAAGTACCCATAGCATGGTATCCATCTTATTATTAATATCTGCTACTACAGATTCTACCCTTTTAATAATCCTGTCTTCCATCACAACAGCATCCTTCTGACTAAAGCTACTTCCTTGCATTTCATACATACGTGCTTCAAGTTTCTCAATAGATTGATATTGATACATCATCACTAGTGACAATGCTCCTATCGCAACCTTCTCAAGTAATCCACTTACCTGTTTCCGTACTTCTGTTCCATCTGCTAAACTATTTTGGTGTGACATTATAAATCTTCTCTTGTTCAATCTTCCATTCTGCAAGCTTATCTAAAGTAACCTTATATTGTTCAATACATTTCTCATTCCTTTTACTGACAATCATCAATTGCCTAGGAGTAGTGAATTTGTATTGAGCTTCACAAGGATGTACTAATTGAGACTTATCGGGAAGGATTGGTTTATCTTTATAAATTGTTACTACCTTCGTACAGCCTGATAAGCTCAGGATCAAAAGGAGCATCAATATCGACGTATTCAATTTCATCTTGTTTAGTCTCTGTATTAGCTTTAGGGGCTACACACTTAGGTTTGTAATTAAGAAGATCAGAAACAACAACCTCTTCTTCTTTCTTTAGCTTCAGTAATTCAACGTTTAGATTAAAGATTATATCGGAGGTAACCTTATTAGAAGCTTCCAGTTGTTCTTTACTCAGTACTAAAGACTTATGTTCGCCTTCCAGCTTTGTATACTTCGTTTGTAGCTCGTTTAGCTCATTCTTAGTACTTTGCCATAGGATAACCATAGAGAGGCTACAAACGATTCCTAGGGCGCTTATAATCGATAGGATTTTAGTTATCATCTAATTTACAACTCTCCTGCTTATCTTCAGCAGCTTCTTGCTTAACAAAGCTACCTACTATACCTAATAAGGCAAGAACTCCCGTAACAGAAGCCCCCACCCAAAGAGGGATATAGTCAATAAAGGGGACAATAGCTATCATCCCCACAGAAGATATTGCAATCAGAAGATGAGTGATGAAACTATAGCGTTTAAGTACAGAGACTATGTAACAATCATCTTTCTTGATTTTCATATCAATTATCCGAACAATGCAAAGCCAGTGATACCTGTAGCATCAGTGCCTGTATCGAGTAGCCTTTTAATTACCACAGGCCACCGCTCACCATCTGACAAAGTTACAGTGTCAGTATTACCGTCTTCACCAACATATGTTACATCACCACCAACCAATACACGAAAACCATAAGCTTTACCTTCTGGCAAGTCTGTGGAGTCGTTTGGGGTGATTGGGAATGTACCACGAGCCATTGCAGACCCAATTAAAATATTTGAAGCCATTGTCTATACCTTTTATTGTTTAAAGAAAGGCACCCTTAGATGCCTATCCCAATACTACCACCAAAACCTCCACCACCGCCTTTAGAAGACCATGAGAATGTTCTAGTTCCTATTGTCACTCTTACAGTGGCTCCATCAGCCCCTGACAACTGGATAGTGTCATTGTTGACTAAGGTTCCAGATGTACCTGTAAAGCTACCACCATTTTTACTATACTGCCCACCTACAATTGAGATTGGAGTAGTACCAGCTAAACCTGTGATAGTTTTAATATCACTTAATGCTGACAAGGTTACAAATTTAACAGTGTCTGGTTCAGTGTCTGCCACAGTGGTGATTGAATACTGAGTGGTGTATGTTCCAACAGTTACATCCAAATCAACAGCAGTACCATAACTTGCACTGGAATTACGTCTAACCCTTAATGTATCGCCATTTGCAATAGTGCCTGCTGTGCTAACGTAACTGCCACCATTCTTACTATACAAACCATCTACTATTGTAAGATCAGCATTAATACCACTACCCAAACCTGAAATAGTAATTTCATTGGAAGTGTATGTAGTGTTTAGGGTTGCATTAGTTACTGCTGTAAATGTAAAGGAATCTGGAGTAGTGTCATCAACAACAGCTCCATCCACAGACAAATCCAAATCGTGGTAATAGGTATTTCCATTAGCCATGTGCAGAATTATTTGTTCTGTTCTTGGCAATGATCCTGACAGGACATCAACTCTACTATCGGGCAAAATTGACAAGGTGTTTGGGTAGTAGCAACGACGAACATCGGCAACCACAATACCCCCTACCACCATGGCAGCTCCGAGGTAATATGGATCATCTGTAATGATTGTTCCGAAAGTTACAGCATTCATTCCCGCTGGGGCACTTAAATTACTTACAATGGTGTCACTTGAACCACCTTGAGATAGTGTGAAGGTTCCACTGACAACAGGTAGGTAAGGGTATATTTGTGTGTCTACTGGTAATGGCCATGTCCCACTGTATGTTGTACCACCACCTGCAAAGGTAATAGAGGTACTAACACCACCGTGTGATAAAGTACCAGCACCATCTGCTGCACCACTACTTGTACCACTAAAAGAACTGTTTGGAACTACAGGGTCAGTGAGAGTGAGAACATCGAAAATAGAGTCAACTGTCATGCCTGTTACACGACCACCGATTGATGCACAACCGGCATACTCTAGGCCAGTGTAGGTGGTGTTTATTAAATCACTCCCTACTTGAACACCATTTCTTAGAAACTTAAATGTACCAGTGGTCTTATCCGTACAGCGGATTTCAAAAGTTTGTGAGTAACCTGTACCGTAGCTGGTGAATTCAACTAACTGTGTTGTAAGTGTCCCTGCAACAACAGTGTAGATTCTAGCTGTTGTACCTGCTTGGTTTAACCAGAGGGAGTACCCATTACCAGAAGAGTTGACTATGCATAACCTAGCAGAGTCATTACCTGCTTGAGTTGCATTTATACCGTGCGTAGTAGATGCAAAAATAGTGTTAGAGGTAATAGGTGTGGTATTTACCCACGCTCCTGCTTGCAACCCTGTACCAGAAAGTCTTTGAAAGTGGTTTGCACCGCCAGATAAAGTAACTTGCGTTGTTTGTGACCAAGCGGGTCTAGTCCATCCTGCGGGAGGCGTATTATAAGGACTAGCCGCCGTTAGGGAATTCACTAATAAAGTTGGCATTAACGATATACCTCACAACATCTGCGATGGCGCAGCGTGGCATCAGTTGGCA
>Ga0181343_1000193_pt1 | contig 29250 bp, 34 predicted proteins | sample Su13VDMLBSD_FD_130110 | JGI IMG/M metagenome (GOLD analysis project Ga0181343, IMG submission 130110) | Freshwater viral communities from Lake Michigan, USA - Su13.VD.MLB.S.D | ecosystem: Environmental > Aquatic > Freshwater > Lake | place: USA: Michigan | collected 2013-07-15
GATACTCGGGGTATACCTAGGTATCTTTCTTCTAGTCTCTATTATCTCTAGTACTAGGTATACCCTAGGTATCTACTGGGGAATGCAATGCCTTCGGCAATGCCAGTCCAATTGTTGGACTGAAATCGTCTTCCAAATCGATTGAGGATTAGGGAGTCTTGTCGATTAGGGAGCACGGAACTATCAGAAACGATTAGGGATTGAAATTCAGACCCACGACCAAATTCAATTCAGTTGATGACCGGTCTCCAACGCAGGGCGGGCTATCACTCCCTATCACAAGAACTATCCCGCGCTTCGCGCGGGCATGAAGAAACCCCGAGACCCGCTTGCGCGAGTCTCGGGGTTCGTTGTCAGTCCAATTGTTGGACTCGGTTACTTCGTCTGTGCGATACACTTCGCCTTGTAGGTGGACATCGCGAGCCCCACGATCGCCTCGGCGGCAAGGACATCGCCCTTGCAGATCTTCCAGAGGCGCTCCGAGAGCATCTCGGCCAGCGCGTCGGCGGGGTCGGTCTTCTTCCCATCGCCACCCGCGACGGTCTTCACCGCCTCCACCGTGCCGCCCGCCCCGATCACTTCCGCGACGAGCGCGTCGGTCGCCTCGGCGTCCCCCGCGGGAGCCATCTCGGCAATGCGCAGACACACGGTGTCGGAGAGGTCGGCAGCCTTCGGGCTGGCGTTCCGCAGGTCGGTGATCTTCACCGCGTTGTAGGCGCGGGACTTGCCGACGGAGGTTCCCTTGGCAGCCATCGCCTCCACGAACCAGTGCCCGAAGTTGGTGTAGCCGGCCTTGGTGTGGAGTCCGGCGTTGTACGCCGTTCCAATGGCAAGGGTCAGGGCCTCCGACGCCTTCGTCGCCTTCGTGTTCGCGGCCACCATGGCCGACACAATCTTCAAGTCGCTGCTGTCGAGATTCGCGAGCGGGTTCTTGGGAGTGTTCTTGGTATCCGTCTTCATTGTTCTCTACAGTCCTTTCGGTCCAACAATTGGACCCGGTTTGCGTCCCTTGGCGGAATTGCCTTGGCGACAGACACAAGATACAGCCGATCTAGGATCATGCAAGTACCTTGCACGGAATTCCGGTGAAATTATTTCCGCCTAGGGTAGGTCCGATAACAAACGGGGAGGGCGAGACATTCCCCGATGCCCACACTGGATCCGATAACGCTCTCCCCGGCCCTAGGTCCGATAACCAGCTCGCCATGCGCGAATCAGCCAAAAAACTGCCCCGCCCCGTTGACAAATTGGTTTCACGCGACCGCCCCCACGGGGGGCTGCGCGGGCTTGGGTTTATATCAAACCCTCTCAGATTTTTTCTTCTGACATTTGGAACTTAAGCTTCTACTTCTTCTTCTTGATCTTCATCTTCTCGGGAAGCCGTGCCATGTTTGAAGTCTTCTTGGCCCACCGCTTGGCCACATCGGGATGCTGGGCGAACATGAACCGCTGCTGCGCTTTGGACTTGAACGGCATGGCGTGTCTTCCAATGGCCCTAGAAGGGCCTACAAGGCTTCCGGACTGTCTGGCAGGGTCTGACTAGGGGGCCAGTCTCCAAGGTCTGTAATGGCTTTTTCCGGCCCTTGGCGAAGACGCTCGACAAACCAAGGATTCTGGAAGAAGACAGCCATCAGGGAGACCTCAAGGGTACGGATCTGAGACTCATCCAGACTGAGGCCATAGATCTCAGAGATCATCTCCAGAACCTCATGGAGGATGGTACTGGTTTGTACTTCTTCCTTTAACCCAGTACTGATCTGGATTTCTGGATAAGGAAAGAAGAAGAACTCCCCAAAGTCTCCTTCTTCCATCTTCTTGACAACAATGGGAATCTTGTAGCTGTTGAACAGCAGATGCATCAGTTGCCTTTCTTCCGGTTCTGACGCCTAGACAGGATCTGAAGGTTTCGTCTGCTGTTGTTCTTTGGGTTTCCGTCCTTGTGATCCACTTCCTGTCCGTCTCCCTTTCGCACCTTTCCTTCCTTGATCATCATGCGGCGGGCCTTGTTTCGATTGGCCCGGTGCTCTCGCTGCTCCGGAGTTCCGTGGTACTCGCGGTATTCCTTCTTGTAGTCTCGGGGTTCTTTGCGGGGCATATGTCACCAAGCCTTGCAGGACCAGTATCGGGCTTTTGTCTTTGGACCGGGGTTGTCGCAGTTGTGTCGTGCTCGGAAGTTCTTCCTTCGACCCGGGATGTGCTTCTTGATCGTCATGTTGGGATCTCCGAACCGAACGATCTTGTTCTTGTCTCCATCCTTGACGCACACGGCTGACTTCTTTGGTCCTCCGGGGGTCTTGAATGGGACATTCAGTTTCTTGTTTTTGCAGGGGCTTGGCATTTGAACTCCTTGCACATTTCCAAGATTTCAGGATCGACCGCTTCTTTGAGCATCCTCATAACCCTTGCAAGAGGAATTGCCGACTTGATGTTTCCGGAATCTCGTAGGTAGTCTTCGTACAGCAGGATGGCGGAGGCTGCGAGGATCTGGATGTCATCGGAGTCATCTACATCCATATATCCCCCTTGGGCTTATAGCCGACAGCGTGTTCCATAAATCGCTCCAGCTCCACATCGAGCATATGCTCCCGGTGCTGGGCCATCTTTCGGTCTGCATCCTGAGCCATCTTGTCGGCCCAGAATCCCACGGCCATGCTCAAGGCATCAAGCCGGTCATCGTGAGCTAGGGATCCCTTGGCCCTGCTAATCCGACTGAGCTGCCAGATAAGTGAAAATTGAAGTGCCTTCTCGCTGGTATATGATTTGGTGGATTCGTAATCGTTTCTGATGACCCCGATGTCGAGAACCAGCCGATGCTGGCACATTACGGGTTCCAGAGTGTCGATGATCCGCCGTTCTTTCTGGATGTTGTGCCTGACCTCTTCCGTGGTGCAGGGGTAGTCCTTCATCAAGTAGGGCTTCAGGAGCTCCGTGAACATACCGTCGCCAAAGTTGGACTCAATCAGGATCAGATTGACCTTGTTGTCCTTGGCGATCTTGGTCAGCTTCCTCATCACATCCTCGCCGTACCCTCCGGCAAGACCGCCACAGGCCGTCACATACAGGAAGCCATTCAGCATCTTGACCACGCAATACGAGGTCTCATCGCCTCCACGACCCGCTGGATCGATTGCCATGATGCCACCCTCATATGGAATCCACTTGCCTTGGATCTCCATGGGGGCGTAGAAGCGGTCTCCGTTGAACCCGACGCACGGGACATCCTTGACGATGTTGTTTGGATTCATCGCCCAGATCGGCTTCTCCGGGGCATTCTCGGTGTTCAATCCAAACACGATCAGATCGTTGATCTTCAGTGGATATCTGTCGGCATCGCTGAGGGTCGAGTCCAGCATGAACTGAAGGGCAAAGCCAGTTCGTCCATACGAGGCTTCGCGTTCCATCAGATCCATGGCGTCGAAACGCTTGGGATCAGTAGGATCTCCCGGCTTTCCAGTCCGCAGCATCGGAGCCAAACGGTCTCCAAAGGCGACCCTGAGTCGTTCCTCTGGGAACCTAGCTGGCCATACTCGGATCTCATATCCCTTCTCCGTTAACCCGTGGTAGATGCTCTGCTCCGTCTGCGGAGTCCCTAGGTAGATGATCTCTCCACCCGGCTTCAGGACTGCCTCGAACTCGGCAGTGCTTGCCAGCAGCTTGTCCCGCATGACGGCAGTAGCCGAGTTGTTCAGAGACTCCACATCGTCGGCAATGATCAGGTCGCCACGGCTTCCCGTGATTTGGCTGGTGATTCCCTTTGATACGACGCTTGGAGCCTGACTTGGCGGTGCAGGACCGACATCAAAGGCGATCTTGCTGTTCCTCTGGTTGTCCCTAGGCTTCAGATGCTGGCAGAATGGGATCTCATGGATCAGCCTCAGGGTGAATGTGCTGAAGTCATCTGCCCGCTGCTTCGATGCAGACACCACCAGAACATTGAGACTGGGATCATGCAGAAGACGCCAGACTACATAGGCGCTGGTCAGCCAGCTCTTTCCCACCCCACGGAACGCCTCGATGACGCGCCTACGGGGACCCTTCTGTAGATATCTGGCGATGTCCAGCTGCACGGGAGTAGGCTCAGGAAGCCCAAGGTGATCCCACGCAAGACAGACGAAGTTGCGGAAATCCTTGAGCTTGTCCTGAGCCTCGCTCATGCGGCCTCCTCCTCGTCTGGATCAAACGGCATGACCTTGGCGAGGTTGAGCAGGGGTTCGCTGTTCTTGATGGATCCATCGATCCCGTTGTCCTTCAGGAACTGACGGGCGACATTGAGATCGGCCGCATTTGCCTCTCCGGATTGAATCCGTTCCAGCAAGGCTTTACCGACGCCTTCATGAAGCTTTTTCAGGATTTCGTCCATTGTTTTCTCCTAACGCTTCATAAAGATGCGGATCAGTACCCACTCTACATCAATGTATGGATGGTTAGTAAGTGTTTGGGCAGCCCGAAGAGTAAGGCCCCCTTGCAATCCAGATCCCAGAGAAACAATGGTTGAGTTGTTTGGAATGTAAAGATCGTTTTCCTCGATGTGAATCACATTTCCATCAATCGAATACACGATTCTTTTTCCGCCTTCAGAAGACCAAACTCTCAAAGTGTGCCATTCGTTGCAGTTAATGTTACTGTTCACGCGATTGTAAACTTCAGTTCCGGTCTTGACTGTAGAGGTATGCGCAAACCAAGTAGTCTCGCTGTTCAAGACCACAAAAGACGCATTTTCGGTCAGTCCTTCAGCACTGTTCAGAACATTATCTACATGGCCCGGATGCCAACCAACTCGCGGAGAAACCGTAATTGATCCCGTATTTCCATTCCGGTTGTATCGAACCCTAGTCGTAGTGTCCATCTCGAACATACCGAGATAAAGCTGGCCGTTGCTTGGAAGGAATCTGTCTGAAATCCAAGATCGACTTACCGGTGAGACATTGTTTTTTGTCTGAATCCGGATATATCCAGAACTGCTTGGCCCGTAGGAATTGATGCGTGTGACCGGAGCTGAACGGTCTCCATTGACGCCTTCCGTATACGGAATCGTGATCAGCATATTCCCACTTCGCGCTGCTCCTGAAGCGACCATTGAGGTATTTTGATCTTCAGGAAGCATTCCATCGCAGTAGAGACGGACACAAGACAACGGATCAAACTCTCGTTCATCGAATGGGTAGAAAGCCGCATTCTTACTAGTAAGTAGTGGCGAAACCATCTCAACTCCTGTTGTGGAAATATCGGAATCGCATGAAGTCGATGGTAAGCGTTTTTGCTCCAGTCAATGTTGCCGTGGTTTGAATCTCAGCGCCGACTGAAAAGCAATTAGCTGCCGTACTTTGTCCGTTTGTAATGCTTGGCAGACTTAAAGTTGAACGGAGAATCTCTACTCCATTCACATTCCAGATTGCCAAATCAGCTGCTTTATTGATGTAAACATTCAAGGTGTTCCAACTTGAATTTACAACTCCGGGAGCGACCAAGCCTTCTCCAAGAAATGAATTAGCGGAGGAAAAAGCTGTCCATGTATCAGCAGTACCCGTAGCTCTAAATCCAATTCCGTAAGATGGGACCAAGACAGAAGTCGATGCAGTTGTAGTCGAGAAAAAACCAATCCAAGGAATGCATCCTGCCGTGGCGGCTCGATCCCACTTGAGGCGAATAGTAAAGTCCATTTCCGCCACACCGGCAGCTAGCGAAAGCGTCTCGGTTGTCAGGCTGTCGCAAATCCGAGCGCGACATCCAGCAAGCATTCCGGATGTTCCTGTTATTTCGACCGTCCCGCCAAAGTTTGGATTGACTCCGTAAAAAGGTCTATATGTTGGATCGGAAAAAGCAGCAGAAGTTGCGGCAGTGATCTTCTGAAACTTCCAATCTGAATTCGCAGAATAGAAGTCGCTAAAAAGCCTTGTCGAGCTTTCTGGGCTGTATTCCGGGCCCGCAATAGGACCAAGAAGGTTGAGTGGGGCAGAGAGACGCGACATTCAACGCTCCTTTAGAGAATTAGGTAGACCGCGATGTTTGTGCTGGTTCCCGCAGTAGTGACATTGGCCCGGATGTATGGAAACACGGCAATGTGGAATCCGGTAGTCGTGTTGACTCCAGTGGCCACATCGATCCAGTTGGTCCCATCACTGCTTCCTTCAATCTTGACCGCAGGAGTTTCAACTCCACTGGTGACAACCATCTGAACATGGCCAGTGTTGTTGCGATTGAGGGAGTCTTTTTGCAAGTTGGGGACGAACACAGCTGTCTTGGCTCCCGCCGTGGCGCTTCCGCTGTAGAGATTGATTGCTTCCATGTTTAGCCTTTGATGGGGATGATTTTGACAATGAAACCAGCGATAACAGAAATGACGGCTGCCACACCGAGCATCCAAGCCCGACTCTGCTCCAGCTCCCTGATTCGGCCTTCAAGGATCTTGAGCTCTTGTTCTTGCATCCGCAGCGATGTCATCATCGCATCGACTTTACCTTCAAGCCTACCCAAGGCAATGAGAACTTCCTCATTCATGGGTCGTACCTCAGCGCCTTGATCATGTACTTAAGACGGGCGTTTCCGCTGAGGTCGGAGATCGTCGGGACATTGAAGTTACCGCCAGATCCTCCAAAGGTCGTTCCGATCACTGCAAACAGCGCGGCATAGGTCAGCTGGCTGTAAGAAGCTCCGTTGCAGAACAACCAGCCCTTGGGAGGATTTGGGGATCCGGTGTAGACAATGATCGCTCCGATGGGCATTTGCTGCTCATTGAATGCAGAAACAGTCATGTCGGGACTGAGTAGGTTCGGCATGGCTTGATCCTTATGCGGTACGGAACCCGATGAAATAGGAGTATGCGGCAGGGGTTCCAGTAGTCGACGCCACAGTCAGGGAATGGAAAGCTCTGGATGAGTAGAAAGTAGACAGATTGGTCGCGCTGCTGAAGCTGAATACCGGCTCGTAGAACGAAAGTCCTGTTGCGGTAAAGACAAAGAACATTCCACACCATGTTCCAGTGGTCGGTCGGATTCCGTACCTAGTCGTTCCTCCATCCGAGAACGAAAAAACCGAAAAGGATCCAGTTCCATGACCATCTAGGGTTGCCGCACTCGTTCCATAAAGACCCGAGATGCGGAGAAGGCATCGATTGCCCCGAATTCCGTCCTCCATGAACGACTTATTGACTGCGTCGTAGGCATTTGTCGGGTTCTTCAGCCCAGTGATTCCATATCCATTGCTTCCCGTATTACTCTGGAAATTCACATCCTGAGTCGGAGTTCCAACAGGAATGTTGGTCAGGGCGTCGATGCTTAGGGCTCCATCAGGCCCAATCTTCAGGAACCGGGCAAACCCAGCGGAGCCTGTAAATAGAGTCCCCACCGTAGCCTTATTCATGTTGCTGTAGCTGATGGCATTAGTGGCGATCTTGTCCCCACTTACGGCATTGTCCCCGAGAGTGGCATTCGTCACCGCAAGGGGTCCAAGCTTATCGTTGGTTACCGCATTGTTCGCCAGCTTCGCCGTCGTGACCTGTAGATCCTGAATCATGGCAGTCGAGATCGCGTTTGAAGCAATCTTGCCCGCCGTCACTGCTCCAGCCTGAATAGAGGCTGAATCAACCGCGCTGTCTGCCAGCTTGTCGGCTGTAACTGCGTTGGTCTGGATGTTTGTCGTGGCGACGGCATTGGCCGCCAGATACTGGTTTGTTACCGATTCATTCGGCAGCACGGAGAGAACGCTGCGAGAGACTCCGAAGTTTCGGACGCGGATCCCCACTCCGTTTGCTGGGGGGTTTGGCGAACCGCTTGCGACAAAGCCGATCTTTGAAGCCGAGATCGTGTAGTCGGTGGTGGGGATCTGGATCACTCCGCCCACCTCGACAATGAACATATTTGGATCGGTGTTCAATGCTTCCGGCGAGAAAGTGAAGTCGCTGCTCGATCCGTTTCCAACAAAGGTCCAAGCCTGAGGAACAATCGGGGCGTTTCCGTAGACCTGAGCCGCATCAAGCTGGGACTTTGTGACTGCATCCTGAGCAGATGTGGCGTTGGCGAGATTCGTAATCCGCTTGCTTCCTGCATCCCAGCTGAGGCCGTCTGTCGACTTTCCAAGGGCTCCACTGCCTGTATCGTTGGCTTCCTGCACGATGTGCAGCATTCCCTTGAAGCCCTTGTCGAGATCTGCGGCAGTCAGAACAGAACCGTCCGTAAAGTCCACGATATTGGAGACGAACCCTGATGAAGTGTTTGGGGTTTCTCGGGCGATCTTTACCGTCGCTCCGGAAGCAGGAGCCCCATACTCCACCGTAAAGATGACATTTTCGTTTCCACCGCTCACATCAATGGTGTAGTTGGCCGCATCGACAAGCTGGTTGTTGATATAGACCTTGATGTAGGCGGTGCTGAGGTAGTCATCGATCCCAGCAAACGAGAAGGTCCGGTTGGACCCGTTCCCGGTGAAAGTGACATAGCTGTTTGGCATGGTTTAGAGCTCCTTAGATTCAACGGTCCAAGATCGATGTTCGCTTCCGAGTCTGCTTGTCCAACAGGTTGAACTCCTCGGCAATCTCCTCTTCAGTAATGTTGAGGAAATGCTTTATGGCCGGGAAGTTCTGGAATGGCAGGAGAAGCCTGAATTTATGAACCGTAGATTTGGTGATGTCTCGTTCCTTGTCTTCGTTTCCAATCGCCCGCTGAACTGTTGCTCCGGCGACATCCTTTGTGATGTCCCATGTCTTTGACAGGAAAGACTGAGCTGGAAAGCCGTACCAGTTCAGGCCGCTGTACCTATAGGCTGAGAACAACGGATCATCGTCAACTGCCGTGGTCCAAGCGGCATCGGCAGCCATGATCGGAAGAAAGAACTCGCTAGGTCCAGTAAACGCTCCTCGGGCAAATCCACTAACGCCCAGAAGACGATCTTCGATTTCTCGGGCTTTATCGTCATTCCCAGTAGCTCGATGGCTCTGCGCATCTGCATAGTTTCTCGCATACTGGATCAACCCGGCAAACAACATCGTTGCGCTGATTTCTCGGGCAACCCTGAGTTGTCCAGCCGTTCCTCCCCGCTTTGCCCTTGTGATGTTCTGAAACAGGAAGTTGTCCACGCCCTTCAGATTGAAGGCGCGGAACTGAGTCAGAAGGCGTCCATACCAAGTAAAGCCGATTCGATGGAAATCGCCACGGGTGGGCATATCCTGAATTCTGGTCCTTACGGCTCGATCTAGGAATGCCCGGACATTGTCCATTCGGACATCGTTGATGTTCCGCAGATCGACCACGCGGTCGCCCAGCAGTCCATTTCTGGTGATTGCGTTGGTCCCGATGTAGTCAATGATTTCCGTGTACTGATCCGGCTCAAGGCCGAGAGTCCGAACGGTTGCATCATCCAATCTGCTGGCTGTTCCCCGAGAAACATCGTATAGATGTTGAATTGTGGACGCCGCCATCAGTTGCTGAGTGAATGATGTGACTGGAGCAAGGAGCGTCAGGTCGGAGAAGAAATTTGACATTGAATTGAGACCACGAAGGACTCGATTCGGCTCTTCGCCCATCTGATTCGAGATGTCCTGCATCAGCGCCCGCCTCAAGCGATCCGTTGAAGGGTGGAACCAGTGGTCCAGCATTCCAGAGAAGTTTCTAGCTCCTTCATCCATGTTCTGCCAGTTCCCGACCATTTCGCTCAGGATTGGCATTTGCCTCATCATCGAACCCATTCCCAGAGTACCGATGATTCGGCTTGTCTCGGAAGCTGCAACAAATCCGAATAGTCCTCCGGTTGACATATATCCCAGAGGAAGCATGACTCCAAGGCCAGCCGATCCCCACCTTTCAAGGCCAGCCAGCTCTCTGTTGCTCCTATGCAGCGGTTCATAACGAAGAGCAGCCACGATCTCCCTGAACGAAGCTGTGGCTTCTTCGCTCATGGATCCGCCCATGGTTGGATCGAGATTTCCGATCCTGTTGATGGTTCCGATCATCTCTTCGATGCTGTCCACCTGAACAGGAGCTCCGTTGACATCCATGATGCCAAAGTGAGCCAGTTGCTCGTTGAAAGAATCGATGAAGCGCCGTTCGTTGATCGCTCCATACACCGAGACGGAGTATTTCTTCAGGACCGATGGAATGTCCGTCATGGTCAGATCGGCCAAGCTGATGTGGCTTCTTCCGATGTTCAGCAAGTCAGTTGGCGTAGCAAGCCCAGCTCCTTCATCCATAAGGATACGGGCGCGTCCGAACGGAGTTGGCGATGTGCCTGTCGGAGAGACGGGTCCTTGAAGGTTTTCAATCGCCCTTGCAATCTCATCGTCAATGTCCAGCAATGGAGCCTGATCGGAGTTGTTTGCAAGATTGATCAGCCGATTTGCAAGAACACGGGAAGCCTCGCGAACATCGGTGAGATCGACAACCGCTCCCGCTTCAGTGACGATCTGCCGGGTTCCTGTTCCTCCTCCAAGAGCAGTGAACAGAAGATCCTCAAGCGCCCTGATTCCTTCTGGAGTCGTGCCGAGCCGAGAAATTCGATCCCACCGCCACAGCCTCGGGAAGTAGTTGTTGACCGCGCTTCCGACAAAGCCACGCACACCGGCAAGATGAGCGGCGGTGTCGATGTCGTTGAATGTCCGCCTCAGCTGCCTTGCCGTTTCGTTCACTGCTTCGTGCGGATGATTGAATGCTCCATTCCTGAGTTGCTGAGCTACCGCTGCATCGAACTCTTCCATCATCTGTCGCCTATTCGGACCAAAAGCAACACGAAGGGAATCAATCAATCCAATTCGATCTCCAGTTCCACGATTCAGGGCGTATCGGGTATAGCCGTTTCGCCAAGAAATCAGAGCGTTTGCCATGTGTCCAGACAGCTCCATGCTGCCTTCCTCAAAGACCGTCTGGCCTTGGGCGACATTTACTCCAGACCGCGTAGCAAGGGCTCTCCGGGCATTGAAGGCTTCCCAGATCGCCATGCGGGCCGCTGGATTGTTCAGGCGAAGAACTACTGCGGCCTGATTGAAGAATCGCTGCAACGCTCCAAAGGTATCGGTCCCGCGAGCAATGGGGATCTCTTCATTCATTCTTCGAGCCCCAGCAATTGCATTTCCCCCGGGAGGTTGATTCGGCGGGGCAGAACCACCACCGCCTCCACCAGCACCACCACCGCCTCCACCAGCACCACCACCGCCTCCACCAGCACCACCAGCCCTACCACCGCCAGCAGGAGGCGTGGCCGCAGTAGCGGTTGTTACTCGTGTTCCGGGAACAGGAGGAGCTCCGGCATTTACACGGGCCTGTTCGCGGGCGACAGCAGCCGCCCTCATGGCCTGAAGACGCTGGCCCGAGTTTCGCACCGTGGTTCCAAGAGCTCGCGGCATGGCGATTCTTCGACCCTGATCAGCCACGCGCGAATTGATGACATCCGCAACCTGAGCAAGCCTTGCGCGAGAATCAAGAACCCGCTGTCCACGGGAATTGACTCTCATCGGGGGATCCTGCATGATGGCTCGAAGATCCTCGACAATCTCCTCAAACATCTCCCGGGTAACTTCCGTGCCTCGCTGCCTGATCTCATTCGCCACTTGAAGAATGAGGGAAGTTCCTCCGGGAGCGTCAAGTCCGTACACAGCCGATGTTCCAGTACCCGGTCGAGCTTCTCCGAGCTCATCCAATCCGGTATCGAACTCGGACCACAGTCCGTCGATGGTCTGGTTCCGCAGGACAAGATCGTCAAATGACTGATCTAGGTTCCCGATGGGAACATGGTTTCCGGCTCGCCTAGCCTCTGCGATTCTGGCCGCCACATCCTCGCCCACAAAGCGGGAAAGAACTTGGTAAACCCGGGATTCAAGAGCAGCGCCTCGAAGCCCTTCAGCATGAGCGGCAAACAGAGCTCGTGCAATCGCCCTTGTCGTGTCCTGATCTACCGTGCCACCCCGCCTAGAAATCTCTGCCGCAATCGTCAGCACGGCAGAACGGATTCCGTTGACAGCATTTTCGTTGGCCCGAACCGCCGGAGCAAATCCAGCTCGTCGCGGCGGGACATACAGCGTGTCTCCGTTGGCCAGAGTTCGGCGCGACCAGCCACGGGTTTGGAGCATCTCCCGGACACGCGAAACCTCGGTGGGATCGGCATCGGCTGCAATGCGCACCGACCTGACGGATTCCTGAAGCTGGCGCCACTGTCCCCGATACTGAAATGCGACATCGCCTTGCTGAGATGCTGCAAACAGATTCTCCGATTGGACAAAATCGCCCCTGAGATTGTCCGAAGCAAACTCAATTTCGATTCCGGTTCCGCGACCCTGACCTCCGGGATAAAGCATCCGGTCGATCTGGACATCATCGCCAAGACCAGCAGCAAGCTCCCTAGTGCCCCTACGATTCGTCAGGAAGACTCCGGACGGTTTCAGGGCCTCTGGAAGCCCTGCGCCGCGTCGAAGGCTCCTAGCCAGTTCTCCCAACGACCTTCCCATTCCGGTCATGGCGGCACGAACACCACGCCATCCAGCCGTGCGTCCGCCATTCAGAATCTGCTCCAGCAGATTTCCGTTGGCGGGAGTGAACATCGCGGGGCCAAAGTTGGCGGGACGGGTATTTCCAGCCAGCAGAGCGGCCCCAACCTCTTCTGCTCGGTTTGCCTGATTCGCCTCTTCAAGGATCGGAAGAGAGACGCTTTCCGTTCCCGGGACATTCTCTCGTCCAGTTCGGGAGAACGCCTCATACGCATCATCGGCAATGTTGTCGATGGTCTCGCCCACTGGAGCAACGGCTTGACCAAGAAGCCTGTTGTCTGCCGCAGTGTTGCTTACAAAGGCAAGAGGACTTCGGTAGTTGATGATCCGGTTTCCAGCCCGAATCTGGTGGATATATCTGTTTGCGTATCTTTCCACCGCATCGCTGTAGAAACCACGGGCGGCAAATGATCCGATTGCTCCGCCCAAGCTGGCCGCAAGAGTGGCGTCAAACACCAACGATGCAGCGTCAGGATCGTAAGTAGGATCCACGGCATTTCGAGCCGCCTTGATGGCAATTTCTTCGGCAACGCCCAGAGCGGCATACTTGCGCATTCCGGCAAGACGCCCCATGGTCTCCGCCGCCTCTGCCGCATCCTCGGAAATGCGCCTGAGGTTTCCCCAACGCTCGGCCTGAGACCTGAGGGCAATCCTTCCACCAGCCATCGACATTGCGCGAGATTCTGCAAGAAATGCAAGAGGCTCGATAGCCATGCTCATGCTGATGATTGCTGCGGTATCGCTCGCAAACCCAGTGATCTGACCAGCCGTGCTTCCACGAGCTGCAAAATTAGGAGACGCGATTCGGACCTGATCAAGCCGATCCTGAAACTCTCCGTAGTTCCTTGAAGTCATCAGCCAAGACCAGTGTTCTGATCCGACAGACATGAGATCATCGGTGATTCCCTCAAGATTGTTGAGCCCATCCTCCATGTGTGGAGCAAAAGCCTCCAGTCCACGGGTATCTGGGGCAGCAGCAAGCGGATCAAAGCTCTTTGTCGGCTTTGAGTTGTAATTCAGCGGCTTCAGGTAGGCTTCATCGTCCGTAGTAAGAGAGTTGTATGCCCGTTCAAGGGCAAAGACGGCCTTACCGGTCCACGAAGAGACTACTCCGGTGAAATAGGGACCAAGGGTGTCGCTGAGAGCCTTGATATTGCTCTCAACCGGAGGATTCATCAACAGGTCCTGCTCGTAGCTGTACCGTTCAGCTGGAGACATGAGGTCCTGAACGCTCTGCGTTTTCAGCAGATTCGTATCGAAGAACGACCTGTTTGAGTTTGTCTGATCCATGCTGGTAAAACCTCTGGTTAGAACTTGGGCCGAATCGACGGAGTCTTTTCGCGCATCTTCTCGATCTCGGTCTTGCGAATCGATTCCTTCTTCATCTGCTCTGCCATGAACGACACGACCTTGCGCCGGGTATCCGTACCAACGATGTCGGAAATGGTGTAATACCTGTCCTTCAAGGCTTTTCCTTCTGCCGTCCTAAAGGCAAACACAGGCTCGCCATTTGGGCTGTTGTCGACCCATACAAGAGCGGCATCTTTGTTCATCAGGTCTTCGCCAAGCTCGACGCCGATGAACGATGCAATGTATGACTCACCGACTCCATGGGCCTCGAATACATCTCGTGGGAGGACTCCTCCATTGACGATCATGCTGTTCTTGACCACATAATCCTTTGCGTTGCTGAGGGAAGTCCTGATCGCTCCGCTGGAGCTTGCCATCTCCTCAACAAACTTACGGGAGAACATTGATGCTGCGCTTTTCCGTGCATCTGGGTTCAGCGGAACGCTTGTGTCAAAGAATGGGACCCAACCGCGCCAGCCCTTGGTGCTCATCGCCGTAATGGCCTCATCGACCTTCAACCGGAACGCTTGCATATCAGCCCCGTTTTCCCGGATATCGGTCAATGAAAGAACATCAGCCTCGGAGTCCATGTTCAGGGCCTGAGCGGCATCTCGAACGGCATCGGGAAGATCCATGACGCCCGCTTGCCACTTGATCGATGCAAGTTGCAGGAACTTGAGGGTTCGCTCTCCACGAGATCCCATCTTTGGGAGAAGGACATCGAGGGGAGACCGGCCTCCAGTCGAGTTCTTGTACATGATCACTAGGTCGGCAAGCTCCGGTCGCAGACCTTGCTCAACATCGACGGAGATTCCGTTCAAGGCCACTCTTCGCAGAGACTCAAGCCGATCCTCAAGATCAAAATGAATGGCTGCCTGAAGCTCGTTCATCTTGTAGATGAGGCGAGCCTCGGACTTCCTCTTTCGGACATCGCCGGTGTCTCGGGGATTTGGAACCATGTCATCGATGTTGTACTTATCCAGCAGAGATCCGACGAGGTTGTCCAGTTTCTGAGTAACGATGAACGACGCCTCGCGTCGAACCGAGTTCTTCTTCGGCTCATCGATGATGCCCCGGACTTCAATCGAGGATTCCATTGCATTCTTGATGGAACCCCAGTCCAGAATATCCCCACCTCCCCCAGAAATGGCCTCATCGATTTTCGCGTTTACCTTGTACTTCACCGCTTCAATGTCGGCCCGTTCAGCTCCTTCTCGACCCTCTCTTGTGGCGTTGTTCCAACGCTCATTGAACTGATCGAACATCTTCGCGCTTTCCTCGACGCTCAGGTACTTGAAACTGTTCCTGATATCAGTGCGCCATTCATCCACGAATGCGCCATAGTTTTCGTTGTCTTTTCCCTTGAGAGCGTCTGCATAGGCGGTATCCGCCGCTTTCTGTATCCATACGGATACTGCGTTCTTCTCTCCGGAAACTCCAAGGTCGAATCTAGTCTTCTGGATATCGGCATTTGCATCAAGAAGCATTGTCTTTACTTCCGACACATCCATGAGCTTTCCAGTTCCAGCCGAAAGTCTGGAAAGAACGGCTTCAGCTTCGTATGTTGATCCGCTCTTCGCCATGATGTCGATCAGGTGAGACGCAACTGCAAGGTTTGCGATGCGAGGCAAGCCCATGTTTTGCCCAGTCTCGTCAAGGTAGGACTGAAGATCCGGAACAATCCGATCATCGAGCGAGCTGAAGAACGGACTGCGGCCCTCCTTCATCCTCTTCATTGCATGATCGAAAATCAGCTTTTGATCTCTGGGATCGAGGCTGTCAACCAATTCTTTGGGATCAGCATCATCGCCAGAAAAGAGGATCGCCTCTTTGGCTTCAGGAGACAATCCCGGAACCAAGAGTGGAATCTGGACTTCGGCTCCGTCGATCTCTACTCCAATGGCTTTCTCAGTAACGGCATTTCCACTCAGGTCTTGAAGAACCCCGTAATACCCGACATCCTTGGGAGTTCCGTCAGGACGCAATCCAAATGACGGAATTGCAGCGGCGGCATTCACGACTTCATCGACCTTTATCTTCAAAGAATCGATGATTTTCTTCTGCGCGTATTTTCCTACAGCATCGGAATGCGCAGCACTCTGCTCGATGATGAACGGATTGAATTCCTTGTAGAAGGATCGGCTGAGGTACTGAGATGTGCCGAATTCAGCATTCTTCTGGGTGGCAAAGGAAGAAGCCAGCGCATCGAAAAACTGATGATCCTTCAAGAGTTCCGGATTGTTCGCGACAGCCCGGTCATATTCCGCCTTGAACTGCTCCCTTGCCTTAGCCGCCTCCAGAACACCAGACGCCTCCTGAGCTCCTACCGCCAGCCACGGATTCTCAGAAGGCTTGATCTGTCCGCTGCCGACAAGATCCGCATAGGTCTTTCTGTTGGCATTGACCATGTCCATTCCAGCAAGGAACTCTTCCTTGTTCTGCTGGGTCTTGATGGTCGTGGCAAACTTGGCTGCCGTCTCCGACAGATTGCTAAAGGCTTCCGCAAAGTCGTAGGCGTTCCGAACGGCGGATTCGTCCACCGGGGTAACCATCTTCTGCGGATCAATTGGAGTTACAAAGGTGCTGACCGGGCTGGCCGAGACTCCGAGAGAAGGACGCTGCTTTGCCATGTTTGTTCCTTTCAGAATCGAGGCATACCACGGATCCAGCTGCCGCCTTGGACTGTTCCGCCTTGAATCCCACCAACGCTAGACGAAACAGATCCACGCCCAAGCGATCCGGGATTCGGGCTTCCGAAAGCTGAGTTCATCATCATTCCGACTTGAAGTCCAGACGCAATTCCATTCATCAGGATCGGGCCCATGCTCACGCTTGCCGGAGGAGGAAGTGGTGAAGGATATCCGCTGTTGATGATGCTCTGACCACGGCTGTAGATGGCCTGAGCTTCCCGGTTTGTCTGGGCAGTCATGTTGCTGATGTTCCTGATCGCGGCAGACTCAAACTCAAGGACATCCCGCTCGAACTGCTGGTGAACAAGATCGACGGTTCGTCCCTCGATTCCCGTTTCAGCGGTCACTGCTGCGTAGCTGGAGGAAGCCTGACGAGAGTCCCGCGTGATGTTCTGGAGCTCCTGCTTGACGGCGTCGATCTGCTGGTTCCTCTGGGCAAACAGCGCGTCTGTCTGAAGCCCTACATCCTTCCTGACGCCTTCCACGGTCTTCCAGTAGGCTTCATCCTGAGCCTTGCCCATCTCGCCCCTATAGCGATTCTGGGCCCGCGCAGCCGACGAGGCGGCTTGTCCTTGCGCCACCATGTTTCCGGCCCCAACAAGGACGCCGACTGTTGCGCTTACTGGGTCACACATTGTTTTGGATCCTGATGAACTGGTAGAAGAGTTTCTTCTCGAACCCGAAGTCTGGATGTTCGGAGATAAAGGTGAAGCCTAGCCAATGAAGCCATCGGATATGCACGGTGTTCCGAGCGTCGATGAAGTTGTAGAGGATCGGGTAGTTAGACTGAAATCTGTCCACCCATTCCTTGGAGATCCTTAGAAATTCAAACTTATGGCTATGGATATGGTCACTTCCCAACATCCATATCCGTCCAATGGATGAATTCTGGTCTCGACCGATGCCGAATACGCAGAGAATCGAATCTCCAGCAGTCATCGTGTAGCATTCGATGGAGGCATCCATTCCAGCAAGCAATGCCTCTATTGGAAGAAGACCGCTAGACGCCCAGACCTCATCGACATCCGCCTTTCGCAGATGTGGGCCAAGTATGAAGGCGTCTTGTCTCCTTGCTGGCCGGATCTCAATCACGAATACCTCTGAGCACGGTCCACATAGTCTCCCTCGACTTCCGCACTCAGAAGTTTGCAGGGTAGGGCCGTTTCATTCACGATTGTAACGATGACCCCGGTGTTTCGCCCGTAGATTGGAACCCTGAATGAACCTCGGTTCAGGTAGATCTGGTTGAGTACAGAGGAGCCGGTGATCGTTCCGCTGTAGTCGTATTCATAGGAGGTCTCGCCGTTGTTCTGCACCTTCACCTTGAAGAAGGAAGTGTCTTCGTACAGCAGCGAGATGTTTCGGAGCTGGTAGCGACCGCTCTGTAGTGCGGACTCTCCCTGACTCAGCCCACGCATACCGGATCGTCCAAGAAGCCAGAACTGGGAGAACTGGTACTTCATCTCATACTTCATTCCGATCCAGACTTGAATGCCGCTGTAGTCTCCGCGAACAGAGATGGTTCCAGCCGCATCGGATGAGGAGTTGTAGGAGGTTCCGGAGATGACCGTTACAGACGAGCCGTTGGTGGTGTACACCGCGCTCTTCCCGGCCACATATGAATACGGCTTGGGAAGACCCCATGTAGTCAGTCCGGTCGTTGAGTTGTACGATCCGATATTGACATCCATGTAAACCCGTTGATCCAGATGCGTCACCCAATTTGAATCCTTCAGGATCGCGGAATCAGTGAGTTCAGATCCAAGCTTGATCTTCTCTAGGACCGGAATCGAAGAGTTCCCGCGAAGCAGGAGGACATACAGGTTCATGTCCACGAACTCAGCCCATACCACCTTGGCGATTCCTCCAGTGGCCGCGTCTGGAAACTCGTATTTGAACCACGCAGACTGGGCAACGCCTTCGCTGGACTTCAGGTACTTGTAGAGGTACAGGACTCCGTTGGAGACGATCAACGCCATGTCCTCTTGTGCAGTGGCGGCAATATGAGCTGGCTTGCTTGCGATGTAGTTCGGAACGACTTCTGAAACCGTATTGACAATGTATGAACCGTCGATGTTCTGCTGGGGGATGAGTTCTCGAACTCCGGTGTATCCGTTTCCCCTGTTGTATGCAAAGTAGATCGACAGTCCAGAAGAGATTGGCTGGATGTCCGAGTAGTTCTCGTAGTCACCGACAGGCAGCAGAGCCACCGACTTGGGGCTGAGGATCTCTCCACCACGCAGGACTAGCTGGCTGCTGTCGGTGAACAGGATGAGCTCGGTGTTGAAGACCGTTCCGGACTTGAGCTTTCCTACCTTGGGGCTGGACGAGGCGACATCGATGGGATCAGAGTCAGGAACATCAATGACGGTGGTTCGCCAGAAGTTGAAGAACTCCGACACCTCGCTGAGGATGATGTTCTCGTCGCTCAGGAACCCAAGACGGTTCTTGAACAGCACGATGTTGTTGATCGGCACTCCGACAAACGACGGAGCACCGTTGGTCAGGCCATCTCCAACCAGCCTGTCGCTCCACTTGTATCCGCTGTAGTCGGATCCAGCAGGGGAAGTGGGTGAGGATGGCGTGGTTCCATCGGCCTTCTTGAACAGGAACGACCCATCAGACTGCCTGATCAGAATATGCGGCATCGTCGCATAGTCGTACTTGTACTTGGCGCTTGGAGCGATGGACTCGATCCAGATGCCACGGGCAAATGTCTGGTCGTTCTCCGTGGAGAACTTGACATAGTAGTCATCGATCTCGCTTTCAGGAGCACCGAGAATGCGCACAACATAGGCATCGGGAGCAGTGCTGGGAAGATCCTCGAACCTCTGCACGGTGTCGCGGATGAGAATGGCTCCCTGACCTCCAAGATCGTCCTCGATGGTGATCTTGAAATCGGCGCTTCTGGTGATCTGAACCACGCCATCCTTTGATGTGGCGGTGTATGCCGGAGAACCCTGACCACTGAGGGCAGAAGCCAGCTGTTCCGCAACATGGTCGGTTCCGATATTGGTATTGGCCGTCTTATGGTTGACCGTGATCGATCCCGTTCCGTCTGAATTGGTGACGGTGATCGAAAAGTTCCGATCTTGATTGCTCTGCTTGATGTAGACCAGAGCGTTCCTCAGGTAGTTGATGGCGGTGCTCGTGTCCGCTGCAAGGGCCGGTTTCATCGTGGTGTTGGAGTTCACGACGAATGTGACATCGGCCACCGTCAACAGCTTGATCTTGCTCCGGTCAGTGTTGACAAGATATGCCTTCGCCCCAGTCCCATAATGCACCGTCTGCTTGGTCCCGTCCAGCTTATAGACTTCAATGAGGTTGTCTGCTTCAGTTGCAGATGGCCTGATGAACACGAAATACTGCTCGGTGGTATCCCGGAGGATCAAGTGCGGCTTGAAAGAAACCTCGGTAACCGTCGTGTAGATGGTGTTCGATGCGTTCCTGATCTCGGTGACCTTGGAGGTCGGATGCCTCTTGATCAGGCCCTCCACGGGGCTTGGAAACGCATTCACCATGTCTTCGCACTGGTTTGGACTTCGGATCGATGGAGCCTGTTGACTGACTCCTCCGATGAGGTTTGGGATCGACTGCGTCAGAAGAGGCATCAGTAGGTCCTGTAGGATGCGTTGCGGTTGATCGCGCTCAGGGTGCTGTACTCATCGAAGATGTTGTGGTCGGCGGTGTCGTTCTCGTATGACCGGAGGCGAACCAGCGACATCATTTCATCCTGATTGTTGAAGACATGGTGCTTCTCCGATCCCAGCATCCTGTCGCAGAAGATCCTTGCTGCCCGAATGGTGATGTAGTTGCGGGCTGCATCCGGCATCTCGTTGAACTCAAGCAGGATGACCCGCTCGACCGCGACAGAGCCCGAGAAGGCATAGCTGTTGCTCACGCGGTCATAGAGCCTGTTCCCACGCAGCACGATGTCCAGCTCGGTGTACCTGTATGGATCGACATCGACGCGAACGGTGTTCTCCGAGACATAGATGTTCCCGTTCGTGTCTGGAGAAAGAGTGACATTGTGCTCGGTGTTGAAGTGCCATCCATATCCCTGAACATCACGGGAAACCTCATCGAGGATCTGCTCGGCAATGTTGCTGTCTGCCCGCTGGGAACTCAGCGTATTGACTGGAGGCTCTCCGATTGCCGAGAGCATGGTGTTGACTGCCTGAAGCTTCGTGGTGGTTGAAAGCATGGATGAACCTCAATAAATAGGAGGTGGGCTCCAGAGGAACCCACCCCCTTTGGGTTGTGGTGTCAGCCTTTCGGCTGGTCAGATCACTGCGTGATGAGCTCGATGCAGCACTCCTCGCGAAGGACATTGTGGCCCATCGCGTACTTCGCAAGCATCAGGGTTCCAAGGCGATCCATAATGTACTCGCTCTCGACCGAAAGGTCCATCAGCTTGACCGTGCCGACAGCGTCGGAATGGAAGACGATGCCCTTGGTGAAGCGGTAGTCCAGACCGGAGTAACCAGCATCGGTAGTACCGTTGACATCATTCTTGATGCCAGACGCTCCGTGGAGCGTAGACTGATTGCTGGATTCGTTGGCAGTGGGGATGTGGTTCGACTTGAGGACCCTAATTCCAGCCACTTCGACCACGGTTCCGCTGGCAAGCGAGCCCGCGCCGCCGTAGTCCTTGTTGATCGCAACGCCGATCTTCGAGGAATCGCCACGGACAAGGAGGTAGTAGGTTGCGGGATCAAGGACGGCAACGCGCCCGTCAGACGGAACATTCTTCTCGTCCATCTTCTGAGCTGCCGTAAAGAGCCCAATCACGACCTCTTCGGCAGTAAGAGTACCGGAGGTCATGTCGATCTGCTCACCAAGGAACTGCTTGCTGGTCGCTGCGGCGGTTCCAAAGCGATCAGTGGCGATGCGAGCACCGGCGATGACGGTACGGATCAGGTTCTTGTCCGCCGCATAGGCGAGAGCACGACCGATCTCCTTCGAGTAAGTCGAACGGACATCGTAGTGATTCTTCATATCGTCAATGTCGGCAACGAAGCACGAGCTGAGGAGAATGTCATCGATGTAGATGATCTTCTCGTTGTGGCGGAGCCTCGACAGGTACTTGGCCGAGCCGGTATCGGTAGCCGTACCAGTTGCGAAGGTTGAAGCAGAAGCGCCAAGGTAGCCAGTGCTTGCACCCGTGGAGAGCACGGACTCACCCGGAGTGTGGTAGGCAGCCGTAGCAACGCCGGTGACGGCAAAGGTAGCCGACTTGCCGCTGCTGATGGTGCGAACCTTGGTCAGGGGAAGCATGAGGTTGGCTTCCTCGAAGACCGAGATGATCTCGCCGCTGAAAACCTTGAGAAAGAGTGCGTCAGCGTCGTTGGCCAGATTGACCTGACCAATACGAGACGGAGTGGTCTGAATGGGCATTGATGTTTCCTAGAAAGAGTTGCGTGTACAAGTCTTGACCTGTAGGCGCTACTCTTGAGGTTATCCCACGCATGGGGCCGCAACTCGCCACCCGTTCCATCCGTCAAGAAGATGAAACTTCCTTAGACTCGTCTTCATCAACAAATCGAGGAGGAACGCAGTACCAGCCCTCTGGAATGACAACGGTGTTGTCACTGAGGGTCCACTCTCCGTTGATCAGCAGATACACCTTGGTCTTGCAGTTCGGTCCCACCCTGATCGGGCTTGCTTCGGGAATGAACACGGCTCTGCTGCACCCACTGGCGGATCCGAGAACCAGCACGACGAAGAAGAGAAGGATTGCGATCAGCGGATACCGCAGTGCGGGTGAATTGATAAGCCCGTACAAGCGACTCAAGGACACCGATGATGAGGGCCTTGACCAACCCATTCACTTAGCCCCCGCGCTTTCGCTGGTCACATTGTTGTCGCGAGCAAAGATCAGGCCGATTCCAGCCATGACCGCGCTGGCGGTGACCGCAATGTCGATGGTCGTGTTCGGATCGTTGTCAAAGACGGCGGTGAGCGCGGATCCGATTGCAGTGAGAATTGCGGCAACGCCGGTGACGGTGGTCTTCCAAGAGTTCATGTGTGCTCCTTAGCGGGAATTGACATTCAGGATATTGCTGTTCTTCAGGCGATTCTCGATGTCACGCCGATATGCCGGATCCTTGTGATATCGAGGATCCTTCATTGCCGAAGTCAGCTCGGCAACGCTTCGGAATGTCCCGCCGGAAGGACCAATGGTGTCGCCTTGGACGAGCTTGGACGGAGACCCGTTGCTCTGCGAGAAGCGAGCCTGAAGCCCGCGAACGGCCATCTGCATCGAGGCAGGGTTTCCCTGCTCCATGATGGCGTTGAAAGCCTCGATCTCCTGCTCGTCCAGCGATTCAGAAGCCCATTCCAGCATGGAGTTGTACTTCTCCTCTCCTCCGGCAATCGAGTAGATCTGCTGGGTCTGCTTCTCGGTGATGGCGTTGAGTCCATCAAGGTAGTTGCGAACCACATTCTCGGGGATCCCGTTGGATGCGAGCTTCGTAATGCTCTCTTCGCTGAGGCTGCCGTTTTCGGCGTATTCCTTGGAGAAGGAGTCGAAGTCCAATGTCCCCCGAGTACCGGCGTCAGCCTGTGGAATGCTCTTTGGCTTTTCCGCAGGGGTTGAGAAACGCCTCTCCAGCTCGGAGTATGCCTTGGCAAGATCCTCGGGGGACTTGAACTTCTCCGGAAGCCATTCAGGACGATCCTCGGGTGCGGGGTTCGTCTGTGCTTCCGTCTCCTCCCGAATTGCCTGTTCCATGGCAGTGTCGGGGGGAGCTTCCTTTGTGATGGTGATTGACTGGTGGTTGCTCATTGTGCGTTCTTCATGTTGGCCTGAAGGACCTTGCCGCCCTCAGCCATTGCCTGATTTCCATGCTGTGCAAGAAGCTGCATCTGCATGGCCTGTTGCTGCTCCATCTGGAGCTGCTCCTCGGACTTTACCAGACCGGCGGTGTCGATTCCAAGGGAAGCTGCCCGCCTGTTGAGATATTCACGAACATCGATGTACTGCTGAATCATCTGCGGACCAAGGATCTGACCGATTCCCTGTAGGTAGATATCCAGCCTGTTGAGATCGTTTCCACGACCAAGAGCATCGATTCCGGTGACGATGGTCGGAGTGACGAAATCCTTGGGGAGCTTCGGCATCCGCTTGGTCTTGGTGAGTCGATCAATGACCCGCCCAACCAGAGGAAGTTGAAACTCCTGCGAGAGGATGGAGTAGATGCCTCCAAGCTGACGCTCGATGCTCTGGGTGACCAGTCGGACTTCTTCCGCCGTGACGCGCTCGGCGTTGCGAATGGTCGCCTCGGTCAGCAGGAATGCATAGCTCAGTCTTTCGGAGATTCCCTGAGCCGTGGACAGGGCGACCTGAAGATCGGCCCCCTTGTTCGCCTGAAGCACCGTGACATCCGCAGCATTGCCCTCCCGGATGGCCCCATTGGGAGCCTGAGCCAGCGTCTTAGCCCTCGTGGTTCCGGTCGGATTCACGAGGAACAGAAGCTTGGCTGAGGCTGCTGCGGCCTCCACGATGCTCTTGGACAGGCTTTCGAGGGAGATCAGGTCTCCAAGATACTGCTCGACATAGGAGCGTCCATAGTCTTCTCCGTCCACCCGGTTCATCCGCAGGGCTAGGAATGGGCTCTGCTCGATCGGGTAGGTTCCATAGGAGTCTGGAACAATCTCTCCCTCGACCTCCTGATACACCTCGACCCGGTCCCGCATCCGATGGCAACAGGTGTAGATGTCCACCGTGTTGTCGTGGTTGCACATACAGGACTTGACGAAAGGCTGGATTTCCTCTGGGAGCATGGCCGGAGCCACGGTCTCCTTGATGATGATCTTCTTCGCATTGCCCATTGGATCGCGCTTGACCACGAATCGATCCAGCTTGATCACGCGCATTGGACCATCGTCGGGAAAGTAGAGGACAACGGATCCACAGACGATCAGCTGCTTGATGGCCTCAAACAGGCTGCTGCGGATTCCCTGTGACTCGATTTCCTTCTGAACCCTGCGCTCAAGCTCGGACAGGCTGGTATCCACCTCGGCCTTTGCGTTTGGAGAAAGGGCCATGAGCCTGTTCTGCGCCTTGGCGTCGAGCACAAAGCGGAAGAACGGGGCATTCGGTGGAAGCAGGGACAGAAGCAGGGCACTGGCTAGGTTGTTGACTCCACGAGCTCCGACAGACTGGTATGGCGTCGGCAGCCGCTGGGCGGATTGATCGCCATCGTCGGTCATCAGGTGGGGCAGGGTCAGCCTTGAGCAGTCACGCGCCCGCTGCAAATAGGAGTAGCGGCCATTCTCCATCTCGCTGTAGGCCGACTTTGCGGTGTGCATGGATCACATCCCCGGCACATTCGTGCCAGTCTGAGGAATGGTCAGGGCTCGCTTGCCCTTCTTCTTGTAGCCAACCTGATCGATCATCCGTGCCCGAGCAGGAGTGCTCTGGATCATCTGGTTGATCTGGGGAGCAATCTGCGGAGCAGGAGGAAGGGTGACTGGAGTTGCAGTTGACTGGTACTGCGGACCACGGCTACCTCCACCAAAGCACATCAGGACACCTCATTCTGTTCGTTGAAGACCTCGCGAAGCATTCGGACAACAGCCCGTTTGCCCGCGTAATAAAAGATGTCCCGCTCGCTCATGTCGAGATCGGGACACTTTTCGGGGAGCATCCGTTCAAGCCTCTCCAAGAGACTGAATGGAACAGACGGAAATTCGCCGTCCTTAGATTCATTCAAGGAAGAATCCTCCTGAGGCTTCCTTCTCCTTACGCTCGGAGTGGATTGCGTAGAAAATCACGATGTAGTTGATGACATCGAGGACGGTGTCGAGAACCTTCTCATCGGATACTTCGTATTTGAGGCTGGAATCAGCAAGGGTGTTGAGGCGGGAGATCTTGTCGCTGAGACGGACAAGTACACCAGTCTCGGTCTTGCATAGTCCCAGTTCCTCGCACTTGGTGAAGTTGAGGAAGGCGTGAGTCGCATCCTTACCGCCGCTGTAGTCATGGTTCTTCTTTCGGGAAAGCTCACGGGCCTGATCGCACAGCTTCTGGTGAAGTTCCATCAGTTCTTCGCGGGTTGCCATAGTCGTACCTTTCTGCTGTCCCAGTCGTACTCGTCCATCCGGAGAATCCGGGCCATCCTTGCCTGATTCACCGCGAACTCTGCGGTAAATCCGTTGGCGACAAACGCATCTTCAACCTCCTGCCAAGTTCCATGCTTCAGGATCTTTGCAGCAGTCACGGGGCCGACGCCTTCAAGTCCGGGATATCCATCGGCCTTGTCTCCGGTCAGGGTCTGCAACAGCCAGTTCCTGTCGGCTTCCTCGGAATTCACGAAGGTAAATGCGTCGTGATCCGGGTTGTAGATCCACCCCGGGATTGTCTTGAAGTCCTTGTCGGTGGAGATGATGAGGGAAGTGAGGCCACGGTGGTTGTCTCTGGTGTGGCACAGGCCGATGAGATCGTCAGCCTCGATGCCGTCCTCGACCATGCAGTGGTACTTCTCGTCAAGCATCTCCTTCAGGGCTTTGAATCCAGCGGGCTTTCGCACCTTCTTCCGATGAGCCTTGTACGCCGGATAAAGGTCCTTGCGGAAGTTTCCCGAGCCGGTGAAATGGATGGTGAGGCTTCCCTTCGCCATGGCCTTGTACTTTGCCATGATCGCCTCGGCCATTCCCATCGCCTCGTTCAGGTTGCAGAAGACCACATCGAGATCGTCCTCGAATCGTGCGCAGTATTCGCAAGCGGAGCAGATCCCGTAGATGAGGATGTCCCCATCGATGTGGATCCTGTCGAATGAATCGGGGAGTCTTTCAGTCATCTGTGGCCGCCTCCGCCATCTTCATGGCCATGTTGGCGAGGCCCATGACTTCGTGCAGCTCCGCATTGGTAGCGCAGTGGTAATCGGTTCGCTTGCTCGTGCTGTTCTTGTATCCGATGAAGAGCATCTGGTCGTAGCGGACCTTCAGCTCCTTCAGCAGATCCTCGGTCGATGTAAATGCCAGCGGTTGATCGTCGCTCATTAGTGGGTCTCCGCCCAGTTCTTTCCGACACGGTATTCGCCATCGAGCGGACACCTGAACTTGTAGTGAGCGCCAGCCTTCTGGATGGACTCGACCATGATTGTACCCACCTCGTCCGCAAACTTCGGGAAGGTCATCAGCTGGTACTCGTCGTGAACGGAGGCGACTTGCATGACGGGAATCCCACGAACCGCGTACTCCGCATGGGCAATGATGCAAGCCTTCTTCATCACGACGGCTCCCGCACTCTGCAACAGCGTGTTCAGCGCCGCGTGTGGAGAGCGGATGGGGAGATCGCGTCCATCGATGCCCTTCAGCTTGCCATTGCGGGCCACGGCTGACTCGACATCGTCCTTGAGCTTCTGGAACGCCGGGACGGCTGTAAGGAAGTTTGCACGGCTTTTCTTGCCCTTCTTCGGGTCTCCACCAAGGACAAGTCCGAGCTTGGCGTCGGCAGCTCCGTAGATCAGCGCGTAGATTCCGCCCTTGGCTTGGTTGCGGGCAGTCTTGTGGGATGGGTTGGACTTGTCCTGCTCTTGATGCGGAGCAAGGCCGAATGCCTTGGCATTCTCCCAGTGGATGTCGCAGGAGATGACCTTCTTGGCGTAGGCTCCAGCGTCGTATCGCCCGAGAAAATGAGCGAGGCAGCGCAGCTCAAGCCCACTAGCGTCAGCACCCACCAGAACCATGCCGTCGAGAGGGATGAACAGGGAGCGATATGCCGGATCAGTCGGGATCTGCGCCATGTTGGGAGAACTATGGGTGCAACGGCCAGTAACAGCTCCGTTGGTGTTGACTCGTCCATGGATCTTTCCGTTGATGCAGAGCTTGAGCCATGCGTTGTCTCCGTCAGCCAGCTGGCCAAGGCGCTTCACGCAGGTCAGGTACTTCACGAGAAACTTCGCCTCGGGGTAATCCAGCGACTCCAGCACGGCCTCATCGACCCGTGGGCGACCGTCAGGAGTCATCTCCTGCGGGATCCATCCGTACTTCTCGATGAGCCGATCCGCGATCTGCTGGCGGCTGCCGGGATTGAACTCCTCCACCTTGGGCTTCAGGGGCTTTCCAGTCTTCTCGCTGACGCGCGTAATCACCTTGTCTGGGAAGATCTGACGCATCTGCGATTCGATCTCCAGCTTCTCCTTGAGCAGAGACGCATGGAGTTTCTCGGCAGCGGGGATATCGAACCTGAAGCCAGCCCTCTCCTGATCCCTGATGATCTGGGCGAACTGGTGCTCGACTGAGACTGCCTCAGGATCGAGCTTGTCAACCTCAAGGTGCTTGTACAACTGCACCGTGACCCGGACATCCTGCTTGCAATACTCAAGCATTTCTTCGCTGTACTCAACGAAGTCGGGAGCGTCTCCCTTGTGGATGCCGAGCCTGTGTCCCCACGCCTTGAGGCTGTGGGAGCCCACGAGATCCTTCGGGAATCCGCTGTTCAAAGCCCCAAAATCGTCATTGCGGAGATCAGGATGCTTGAGCCGCGACAAGATCAGCGTGTCGTGGAACGGCTTGTTTCGGATGAAATTGATCAGCTTGCGAAGGGCCGGAAGATCGAACGACATGATGTTGTGGCCGATCAGCCGATCTGCGTTGTTCGCGAGATTCTTGAACTCTTCGGGAGAGACCTCGATTGGGTTTTTCCCGTCGATGCTCACCACGATGCAGTGAAGAGTCTTGAGGTCGGAGAGTTCCCTCCAGTCCTCGATCATGTTCGTCTCGATGTCGAAGAAGATATTCATGTGTCTACCAAGTCCTCTAGGCTTTCGCCATTGTCCTCAAACCGTTCCTTGAGCTTGCGAAGGGCGACAAGGCCGATCTGCTTCACGGTATCCGGCTTGAGATCAGTGTTCTCTCTGTAGTTGTAGATTGCCGCCACTTCGCTCCACGAGAGCATATAGCGGTCGTTTTCAGTGCTCACGGATCTCGAACTCCGCGATGCGAAGCAGCAGTTTCCTGTTCTCCGCCTTGAGTCTGTGGATCGTGTCCATCACCGTCTCGGTCGGCTCCATGAGGATCGGAGTGTGCTCCCCATGCCAGCCTCCCAAGATGTTGAAGTCGAAGAACTCGATGGCATCCGTTTCATCCATGCCTTCAGCCATCAGGTTGGCACGGATGATTGCGTTGTCGTAGACGGCGAGAGCAAGCTGGCCGCACCTCTGGCCTACGCCGATGATGGCGTTGTCGTGGCCAGTCACGAACAAAGCCTGTTCATTGTGCTCCGCTACGAATGTGCGTGGATCATGCAAGCATCACCTTCCTGACTGCTTCAAGAGCCTGAACCAGCTGATTGAGGGGAACCTCGACTCTGGTGTTCTTGATGGCGCTGTTCTCAAGATCATGCTCCTCGATTGCCAGCGTGACTGTGTCGAAGTGCTCCGACCACGCACTGAGGATCAGTGTTGTCCTGCTGATCTTCCGGTGTTCCTCGCAAGTGATTCGGATGTCAGCGGTCATTTCACCTTCCATGGCCATCCTCCTTGAAGCAGTCCCAGCCGCGAGCCTCCGCGTATTCGGATGCCGTCTGCGCTCCGAGACACACGCTCGGTCGGAGGAATGTTGCTTCCGCCCGCGCCGCATCACGCTCGTCCCTGTACAACTTCGCGTTGGCGTTCGCCTCGTCGCGCTCGGCGGTGAGGGTGCTGTTTTCTGCGCGAAGTCTTTTGATCTCTGCGATTGCCTTGTCCATCAGCGAAACAGCGTCAGGCGCAACCGCCGCAATGATGTCGTTGTCGC
>Ga0181343_1000194_pt1 | contig 29216 bp, 27 predicted proteins | sample Su13VDMLBSD_FD_130110 | JGI IMG/M metagenome (GOLD analysis project Ga0181343, IMG submission 130110) | Freshwater viral communities from Lake Michigan, USA - Su13.VD.MLB.S.D | ecosystem: Environmental > Aquatic > Freshwater > Lake | place: USA: Michigan | collected 2013-07-15
AGATCGGGATGAGGATAAAGAACACATCGTCGCCCGATGCGTTGTGTCCATACTTCGTGTTCTTGTATCTGCCGCCTACTGGCATGACTCGTCCTCCTGTTGGAAGCAGTCCCAACCGTGGTTCTTCGCAATATCAAACGCATCGAGCGGCACATCGCGGGATACCCGCCCGCAATACATTCGCCTCGCCTCATCGCGCTCCGCTTTGAGTTTGCCGGCCTCGATCTTCCACTGATCGCGCTGGAAGATCAACTCGTCCACCGATTGTGCCAGCCGTGAGAATGGGTCATCACTCATCGTCGTCGCTCCTTTCCGGGGTCTCGTCCGCGTACATCTCATGGGCGCAGCCGCCACAGTAGTCCACATCCGACAGCACCTCGCCGATGCGAGCGTGCTGCCACACCTGTCCGCACATCCGGCAGTAGCAGTGCCGGGTGGGCTTGTTGAGTTCGGGCCTTGGGTCGTGTGTCATTGGTCTTTCCTGATTCTCTTGAGTTGTTGAACTGGGTCTTCCACTCGCCGCCGCTGCTCATTCACTCTACGCGCTGCGGCTGCGCGTCGAGTCGAAACACTCTCCATCCTGACACGTTCTGACTCCAGCCGGGGATGGACCAGCAGGCCGTCGTGATCTTCAAACCGGCAACGCAACACCTTCCACATGGCCTGCGTCAGGTCTCCGCAGATCCGCTTCGCCGCCTCGTAGTCGTCCGGGATTCCGCCGTTCGACCACTGGAAGCACAGCAGCCTGATGTAGCAGCCAACCTCCGCGCTGCTCATCGCCATCGTCGCCGACACGAAATCTTGCGTGTACATGGGGAACCACGGGGCTTTCCTCACACCAGCCTCCAGATGCGGATCTCCCGCGCCCGGGCCGCTGTCCGCTCTGACCGAACGCGCTTGCCGGTGTCCGACCACATCGAGCCTCGGAACACGGCTCCTGCCGCGTTCTCCAGCGCCGATGGGTCGATGCCGTCGTCCTCCATACGCCTCTTGACATCGTCAATGCTGGCCTCCCGGCTTGAGCGGGACTGGGCCACGGCAACCGCCGCGACCCTAGCCCGCTCCAGCAGGTCAGCCCGGGGGATCGAGGCCAGCGCGATCCCTCGATCGCGCCGGCGCTCTCCCTCGGAGAGATCCCACAGGTTGTCAGCCACGCTTGACCTCGACGATCTTCGGGAACTTGCTGCTGGTGTCCACGATCACTCCGATGGTCGAGCGGTCGCGGTGTGCAGCCTTGATCACGTCGAACAGGTCGGTGTCCCAGCAGGTCAGGCGCTGGTCGTCGGCGGTCTTGACGGCGAGGTAAGGGCTGGCCGTCTTACCCTGACTCTGCTTCTCGTCGCAGAACCGGACCTGAATCCAGATCCACTCCCCATGCTGGTCTGCCTCCGCAGCGGGTGCCGCAGCGGGTGCAGGAGCCGGGGCCGGGGCCGGCTTGGGTGCCGGAGGGGTCTGGCTGGGGTGCGGCTCCGGCTCACGCTCGGGAGCGCGTGGCTGGAACGTGCGAGCCGGTGCCGACTGGCTGGGGTGCGGCTCGTACCGCGCCTGCTGGCGGGTCGGTGCCACGACTTCCTCGCCGTCGAGGTCGTCTTCCCCAGTGATCGAGACCATGCTCGCCAAGGTGTAGCGACGCAGGTACGAGCAGATCGATCCGAACTGCTGGATCGTGCAGCGTTCCGGTCGCGGCTCCGTAGCCGACTCCTCGATCCACTCGCCGCTCTTGTGCGCGATGCGCGTGGTGACGGTGATGGTCCCGGTGTCACTGCTGATCGGCTGCATGATGAACAGCCCCTCCGCAGCGAACGGCAACCGGATCGCATCGAGGTGAGCCGCCAGCGTGGCGTACCTCGACTTGAAGTGCGGGTTCACCTTGTCGAACGCCGGGTTGGTGATGCTCTTCTGCGCGGCAGCGAGAGCGGTGATGAGCGAGCCGATGGTTTCAGATGTCTTCATGTGCTTGTTCCTTTCGTATCAGACTTCGTCCTCAAGGGCCGCCATGGCCCACGTCGGCACCTTGATGGTGTGCCGCCCCCATGTTGCAGCCGGAGGAACGTCCGCCAGCGATGCCTTGTACTCGACGAGCAGGTCGTCGATCTGCCTGTCGAACAGGTGAATCACAGCCTCGTCGAGGTCGTACACGCCGGTGACGTGCGGCTCGTCCTTCTCGACCACGATGAACGTGAAGCCAGTCGGGTTCATGCCGCAAGCCCGCGCCATGCGGGTGTACCAAGCCGCCTGCAATCCGTAGCCGTAGTTCCACACGGTGCGCTGGAAGTCACGCGGACTGCCGACGGTAGCCGTGGTCTTCACGTCGATGATCTGTCCCTCGTTCCACCAGTCGAAACGAGCCTTCGACGCGACGCCGTTGATCTCGGAGAAGAGGCTGATTTCTGGCCAGCCATTCTCCAACAGACCGGTAGCGCGAACAGCCTGCGCCATGTTGTCGCACTGGTCCCACTCCTCGGTGCTGATGAGGGTGCGGTTGCCGGCCTGCAACAGAGCCTGCTCGTAGAGTTCCTTGCCGGCCTTCGTGCGGCGATCGCAGTCCGGCGCTGGCGTGAAGTTTGCTCGGACGAGATCAGGGGTAAGCGCCATGCAGTGCAACAGGCGCCCGACCCGGAACGCAGCGGTGTCAGCCGGCGGGTTCTCGCGCTCCCAACGCAGGTGCGCCGCAGTCTTGGTGAGCAGGGTCTTCAGGCGGGAGGCAGAGGCACCAGCAGTCTGGTGGTACTCGCGCTCACTCATATCGTGCAGGATTCGTGACGGTGATGCTGTCGGGGTTGTCGTCATTCTTCGGTTCCTCGGTGATTGAAAGGATGTTGTTGTTCTCATCCATGCGGATGACGGTGTTGCCAAGTCGAACGTAGCCAACGTCGGTCAGTGACGTTGGAAGTTTCTGTCGGTGATGCTCGATGATGAAGTGAAGGATCAGGAGCATCGACCATCCGGTATTGGCTTGGATGGTCTGGAGAGTGTCGTAGTCACTCTTGCGAATCGTGAGAGTGCGATACCTCTCCGAACGCGGAGGGCGTGGTCGTTTCTTGCGTGGCATAGATCTCCGTTCTGCGAGCGAACCACACAATGTGGTCCGATGCAGGAACAGTACTGCACGAACAGTATGCTGTCAAGTCACTGTGTTTGTAGTGCTTTCAGCGCCCTGATCTCGGCTTGCACCTCGCGCAGACGCTGCTCCTCGGCGGGGGTCAGGCCGACCGACTGCTTGCGAGCCAGCAGGATCTTGCGGATGGAGTCCGGCGTGGCGATGGTCTTCTCGACATCGCGAGAGATCGACTCGATCGGCATCGTCACCGGGATGCCGGCCATCATCGCGAGATCGCCAGCCATCGCGCCGTAGTCGCCCATCGATGCACTGCGGATCACCTCGTTGGCAACTTGCAGCGGCATCAACTGGATGGTCTGGTCAGGCGCGTAACCGTCACTCATCGCACGGTAGGCCGTGTAGATGTCGCCGGCAATGATGCCAGCGTAACCGCCGGCGCTCGCGACCAGTTCGTTGGCGATGCGCCGCATCGCGCCCTCGCGCTGCTTCTCCATGAGCGCACGCTTGAGCAGTTCGTCGTCCTCGTCCTCGCTCGCAACGAGTCCCGTGGCAATCGCCGCGAGGCCAAGGCTCAACGGGTTCGCGGCTGCACTCCACAGCATGTTCGCGCCAATGGCGAACGCGGTACGTCCAGCGTTCTGCGGGTTCAGCGTTGCGCGACGAGCCTGATTCCAGCCCTTGAGCGGATCGCTGGAGAACGGGAACAGCAGGCGACCATAGCCCTTGGAGAACTTCTGCTCGGCGGCAAACACCGTGTCGTCCAGCGGATCGCTGACGTTCTGCGTGCGGCGGAACGCCTGCTCGGCCATCACGCACGCCGATGCGTGCGCTTCGTCCTCGGCCATCGACGGGTCGGTCCTCGACAGAGACTGACGCGCAGTCATGTACGCGGCCAGCATGACCTGACGGTCGATGCCGCGCAGGGCGAAGTCAACCGACCGCAGGATCGTGAGCGCATTCGTGCGGCCAGCAGAGAGGTCCGCCAACATGCGCTGGATGTTCCCCTGCGTGGCCTCATCCACAGCCGAACGCAGGTTAGAAGCCAAAGACCGCAGCATCGACGCGATGCGTTCACGGTTCTGACGGGGATCACCGATGACACCTGCGAACAACCCGACCTGCGAACGGCGGTGGCGGTCGAAGAAGTACCCGCTGGTCTCCTCGATCCGATCGATCATAGCGGTACGCTGCGACGGAGCCAAGGCGATGGAGCGCCGGCTGCCGGCTGCCCAGTCTCCAGTATCGAACTCGCTGGCGAGGCGGAAGATGCCGCCCAACTGACGGAACCATGTCTTCGGGTTCAGCATCAGAAGAGCGCCGCTGATGTTCCCGTTGATACGGTCGATCAGGTCGCCGGTCGGGCGACCGCTCAACCCGACAGCGTTGAACACGACCTTACGCATCTGGTCGTTGAACTTGCTGCCGAAACGGGACTCCATCGCGTCCTTCACGCCGGCAGACCGCAGCACGGTGATGCTGTGGCGCAGCGGCTCGCTCATGTGGATCAACCGGAGACCCTCATCGACGTGGCCGTCGATCGTGCGGACGAGGTCGTCAACCACCAGCGGGCTGGTGCTAGCGACGCGGCGCTGGAGGAACCCGGCGTTGTCGAGCATCGTCATCACGACGTTGCCGGGGTTGGAGTTCACGTCAACCGTATCACCGGCGATTGCATCACTCAGCCGTCGGCGCGGGTAGTAGCCCGGGACAGCCTCGGGCATACGACCGTTGATACGGTACGCCACCTCAAACGAACGCTCGCGAATCTCGGTGTCGATCAGACCCTTGAGTCCATCGATAAGCGCCAACTGGCCGGGTGACAACCGGCCACGCAGGGCCAAGACTTCCTGCCGGGTCACAGGAATCGGCAACTTGCCACCGTCACGACTGAACGTGATCGGGCTACCCGGCTGCGCGGGATCGTTCTCGTCGGCCAGCAGCGCGAGCGTGGTGTCGTCCATCGCAGCAAGAGACATGGCCTCGCCGATCGTGATACGGCGAGCGGTCCCGCCAAGCACCACGTCGATGACATCGGCGGCGGCAGTGCCACCGTAGCCGGCACCTCGCTGGACGTAGTCGTCTATGCCAGTGAACCCAGCCTGACGAAGCAGGCCGTCGATCTGCTGGTCAATGCGACGGCGATCGTTGTACATGGCATCCTTGCCGGCTGACAGCCGGTGGATGATGTCGTGGATCGGGCCGTCGATCGCCCCGTCAATGAGAGCAGCGATCGTGTGGATGTCGCTGTTCTTGATCGCCAGCGCACCGACCATTCCGGCGGTACGCCCCTCGCTCCACAGCCTCGACGGAGGGAGTTCGGGCATCTGGCTGATGTTCCCGGCGAGAGCCTCTGCCGCGTCGGCGTAGCCCTCGCGGCGCATCTCGCGATCGGCACGCCAGTTCTCGCGCTCCTGCTCGTACATGCCACGCGCCTGTGCAGCCAACTGGTTGGCAGCAGCGATGCGCTGGCTCATGTCGTTCACGTCGGTGTACTGCATCAGGCGCTGGCCGCCCAGCAGTGCCATGCCGGCGCGAACGATCGGCAGGATCTGGTCGCGCAGTTCGTTGGTCATGCCGGTCTGTGGGCTGGCATATCGACGCTCCAGCCGGCGCAGCCGGTTGAAGGACGATCGGGCCTCGTACCGTGCAAGGTCGCGCACGACGGCGTCGCTGATGCGAAGAACCCCAACGGCAGACCGGACTGACGCGATGCGATTCAGGTACTTGCCGCGCATGTTCGCCGGCAACAGGCGCACGGCGTCGGCTGCTTCGCGCTTCAGCGCCGTCAGTTCGCGACGAGCAAACTCGTAACCAGTGCGGCTGCCGGCGGCCTCGCGGCGCAGCATCTCGCGCAGCGCACGGCGCATCAGTTGGTCGGAGTCCTCGTCGGCGCTCTGGCGCATCGCCTCGACGGCAGCCATGATCCGACCGATGCGGGCCTGCATTCGGCCAGCAAGAGCGGTTCGCTTGGCACGCTCGCGCAGTCGGTCCTCCTTGCGGCGAGCGCGAACTTCCTCTCTGGCACGCTGGAGCCGCTCGACCTGCTCTTCGGCAGACATCAGGCCGGGGAGCAACTCCTGTCGCCCACGGGCTACACCGGCCTGCTGGCCGGCTCGACGGCCCATGCCATACGCGAGATCGATACGGCGCTGGCCGGGATCACGGGCGTAGAGAATCGACGGCTCGGACGGGTCGAACCGCTTCGACAGCGGCACGGCGTTTCCGGATTCGTCGCGGGTGACGGGGTCGGCTGATGCAAACTCCATTGCCGATGGATTTCGTATTGCTAGTGACGTGTCTTGTCCATTTGGTTCAATCACACGGACAGCGTCATAGCCTTTCAACAGAACGCTGTTTCTCCAACTTTCTTGATATTCCTGCCACGGAATTGTTTGTTCATACACGCGAAGAGGCTTGGTAAATCGAACTAGCGAGACAACGCCGTCAGAGTGTTGATTCGCAAACTGCTGCGCTTGCTCTCGCGATTGAGAAACAAATGTTTCCGTAGAACCTTGTGGCCGACCGCGCTTGTGACCGCGGAACATCATTCCATTTGTTGCGGCCGCCTCGTCCACCATCCGCTGCGCGGTCGCCATGTCGCCTCGCTCGACGGCGGCGAGGTAGTCGGCGTCGGACGCAACGGCTGCCGGCTGGCGGGCGGAAAGGACGGTTATGTCTCTGGCTTCTACATCGTTGCCATCGAATACCAACTCCTCCTCCTCTTCCTTGCCACGCATGACAATCATCGACGGGGTTGCCTCAAATGAAACAACTACGCGATTCTTGTCAGCGACCGCCGCGAGTTTGGTCATCGACCTAGCGCGGCTCTCGCTTAGGCTCCCACTCATTGGTCCAACGTCTGATCCAGAAACCCACTCCCTGAGTTGATCTGGCGACATAGACCTGTACAGAGTGAATGAATCTCCAAGAACACTACGAATAGCGTCCTGAATTATTCTCCGATCAGAATCGTAGTCTTCAGTGAAGAACACATTGAACTTCGCTTCTGGATCGCCAAGGTCGGCAATACCTCCAGCGTGAGCGTCCTCAAATGCAGCAGTGGCTGGAGAAACCTGAGCCTTCCAAATCGCTGATGAATCAACAGAACGCGCCGGCTGGCGGGCGGACACCACCGATGGCTGCGGAGTCACGCCACCGCCGGGGCCGGTCGGCTCCGGCATGTCGGGTACGCGGCCTTCTTCCCAAGTGAACGCCGGCATAAGGCCGCTTTTCTGCGGGGCAAACACCGTGTCCTGCACCGCAGCGGTTCGGTTGCGCTCGCCGTATGGGCCGAAGTTGAGCCAACTGTTCTGGCCGCGAGTCTCCGATGTCAGGGCAGCAACAGCACTACCGGTGAACAAGCGGACGTGCGCCTGCCATGCGTTCTCCTCGCCGTCTGCGCGGAAGCCGGCACCCTCCATGCTGTGGCCGAACGCATCATGCACAGCGCGGAACAGGTCGTTCGCCAACACGCGGCGCGTGGGACCGTCTGGCGTTCCATACGCCCAGCGCAAGCCGGTGTCTGCCAGCAGCGGGTTGTCGCTGACATCGAGAGGCTCGGTGCCGAATCCAGCCTCCGTGGCGAACACAGCCATGCGCTGGTTCGCACGCAGGTCTCGGAGCGCACGCCACGGCTTACCGTCGTAGGGGTCGGTGGTCTCGTCGTAGAAGTAGAACTGGTAGCCGGCTTCCTCAAGCGCACGGTACTGGGCGAGCGTCTGGTCGATCAGGTTCTGGTACGCCTCGACGACAGCCGGGTCAGTCGGAGCGTGAGGCATCGCGTCATACGCATCGGCAATGCGCCGCGCCCGATCCTCGTCAACCGTGGCGTAGTACGCCTGCCGGCGGAGGTTTATGCCATTGGCTTGGGCGTAACGCTCGGCGACTGCGACGATCCTTGGATCTGGTCCGGTCGCGCCTTCGACAACTGGCGCACCTTCAAGCGGCGTAGTTGCTCCAATCGCTCGGACCCCTCCTCGGTCTCCGGCGATTCGCTCTCCGACATCTCGGGCTGACTGGACTTGGACCGCAGCGCCCGCATCTGTTCCACCAGATACTCGTCCTGCTCCTGCTGCTCGCTTTGCGGATATGTCATCGTCGATTCCCTTCGTTGCTGCTGAGATAGCAGTATCGCTCACGCCAAGACCCTTGGCAAGTTCGATGGCTGCGGTTTCGTAATCCGGTGCGCCGGCTTCGTACTCAAGACCCTCGCTCTTCTCCTTGGTCTTGCTGGCGTCGTACAGGCGCTTCTCTGGATACCAGATAACAGCCTGAAGATCGGCCATCGTCAGGTCCGGGTAATCCTGACGCAACTCGTCGAGAGCATCTGCGAAGATCGCACGCAGGCGGTTGCGCTCGGCAGGACCGTCCGGGATCTCCTTCTGGCCGTCCTTCGCAGTCCACAGGCCATTGGCGATCTTGCGGATCTCGTTGCCGTAGGCTTCGCGAACGGTCCCTTCCTTGGCCTTGCCAAGGATCGGCAGCAGAGCAGACGCATCCCCGATCGAGAACAACGTGTTGAAGACGTTGCGAGTCGCCTTGTCGGTGACGTGCTTCTTGATCGCCTCAGCAATCTTGTCCGTCATGTCGTTCGACATGGCGAACTCTGCCGGCTGACCATCGACAGCATCGGCCAACTTGAGTTTGGGTGCCTTGACACCAATGGTCGAGAACAGTTCCGCACGCTGTTCGTCGCTCATCACCGCGAGAATGCGACGCAACTGCGTCCGGCGCTTGGCAACAACCTCTGGCTTCGGAATGATCAGCGTCCCGGTCAGGCGGCCAATCGTCCGCATGAACCATCGGTCCATCGTCAACTGTTCAAAGTTGCCGTACAGGTTCGCGAAGAACCCATTGCCGATCTTTGGACCAACAACCGAAGCGCCGTACAGGATGGTGTCAACGTACTCACCACCCGGCTTGACCCCCGTGTAATTCCTGATCTCGCGCACCGTGTGCTTCGTAGACATGAACCGCTCGACATCCTCGATGCCATACTTGGCGACGAGGTCGTTGAACAGTTCCATCGCTTCGTTGATCGCCTCGGAAGGAGTGCCGGTCCCCTGATCGATCGGGAGACTTCCGTTCTCCTTGTAGAAGCGATACGCACGCTCTGCCGCCTTGAAGTTGTCGGTGACCTTGGCACCGTTGCTGGTGACGGCAAGCGCCCACTTGAAGGCGAACTGCGCCATCTTGTCTTCGGCGAGTTCCGGGTGGATCAGGCTGACGACAGCGAGAGCCTTGCGGACCTTCTCGTCGTACCAGCCGACAGCGTTCGCAGACTGAGACAGTGCGCGACGAACCTCGCGGACCACCATGCGGGAGACGTAGTCGTTGACTCGCTCGCTGTCCTTGGTGAGGTCGATCCCCTCCTTGGAAGCAACGGCCTTGACCATCTTCTGCAATGCGCCCTTGAAGAGTTTCTGGTTATTCCACTTCTGGGAGTTCGCCAGTTCCAATGCGCTTTCGATGAAAGCAGCGCCGTCAATGGTTGACGGCACAGCCTTGCCACGGGCGAACAGAACCACGTCGTCGCCAACCGTGCGGCGGGCCTTACGGCGCACCTTCTTAGCGAGTTCACGCTGCTCCGGCGTGACCGTGACTGGCTTGCCGTCTGGCAGGGTTGCGCCCTCGTCGGCGAGAGCAGTCTGATTCAGCAGCGACAGAACCTCCTCTCGGCTGACGCCGTCGAACGAGTACGGGCGACCAGCGGCTTCGTCCTCGCGCTTCACCTCGGCAAGCGCAAGGTCGATCGCGGAAACAGCATCGCGGTAGCCCTGCGGCCCAAGCGTGGACACGGCGCGAGTCATCGCGGCCTCCGACTCTGGCGTGACCGGTCCGATGATGTCGCGGGCGGTCGGCTGAACCCTGAGACCGTCGCTGTTCAAGATGTCGCGCAGGCGGGTGTCGCGGTCAACTTGGCCTGCCGGCTGGGCAGGCGCTGGGGCAGGAGCGGGCGCGGGAGCCGGAGCAGGTGCCGTGGCGGGCGCAGGTTGACCAGCAGCCGGGGCCGGAGCCGGAGCCGCAGGTGTTGCGGCAGCAGGCGCAGGCGCGGGCTGAGGGGTGGGCGTCGCAGTGGACGCGGGGGCCGGCTGGGCCGGTTGCGGCTGGGACATGGCCGCCTCCCGTGCGGCACGCATGACCTCAAGGCCACGCTGCGCGGCCTCGATCGTGAACCCGAACTTGCCCGGGCTGTACGCCTTGTTGTTCTTGGCCGCCTCTTGCAGGCCACGGTACAACTTGAGCGCACTCATCGCCGAACGACCACGGACGCCAGCGCGGATCAACATCTGGTTGAACCAGCCGGGTACGGCGTCGCCACGGAACAGAGCCTCCGTTCCGTTCTGGATCAACTGGGCGACGCCCTCGACCTCGGCCATCGTGCCAGCCATGCGCTGTTCGATCTGGTCAACCGCTTCGGTGGACCCGGCCTTGCCCTGCGACTGGGCAATGATCTCGGCAATCGAACGCCGGACGACCGGGTCGATGCCGGCCTGCTGCGACCAGTAGTTGGTAGCGGCCTCGATCATCGTCGCATCGTCTACGGTGCTGCGAAGGGCAGCCCACAGACCACTGTCGCTGAACTGCGCCCAGTGCGTGATCTCATGGAACGCGAGTCCCATGATGCCAGCGAACGTGCTGTTGCCATCGGCGCGAAGGAACACCGTGTCCGGCGTCTGGCCGCTGAAGAATGCAGGCTTTGCATCAGTGCCGTCGTACCACTGAACCTTGAAGCCCAACTTCTCGATCTGTGCCTGCGCTGCCTTCTGCTGATTCGTCGCAGCAGACGCCGGCTGGTAGTTCATGCCAGCGAGGATGTCGGTAGCGGACATCTGGCTCGTCGGGCGGGCGCTCGACGCAATGCTCGCAGCACTGAGATAGTTCAGTTGCGACGCTGAGTAATCGGCAGCCGTTGTCGCGGCAACCCGCCGCGCATTCTCCAGTGCTGCCTCCAGCGTAGATACTTCGCCTTCGAGAGCCTGAGTGCGCTGCTGATCCTTGCCTCGGCGTGATCGCTCCAGTTCCTTGCGCTTCTGCGTGACTTCCGCGCTGGCATTGGCTACCGCCTCCTTGGATCGTGCGAGGTCAGCGCCTGCCTGCATCAGAGCCTGCTGGGATCGCTGCTCTTCTGCAAGACGTTCCTGCGGCGTCATCGCGTCGAGAGCGGCTGCACGCTGCGGGAGAATCTCGCGGATGTAGTCGGGATCAGCGTACTTGCTGCCGGCCTCGCGAAGCAGACGGTTGGTCTCGCGGCGCTTGGACAGTTCGACCGGGATGTTGACCGCGCCAGCGCCGAAGCCGCCGAACCCGCCGTAGAGAGCGTCCGTCGCAGCCTGCGAGAACACATCTCCCCACGACTCGACTTTCATTCCAGTCAGTTCGGTCGCCTTGACTCCAGCCTGCAAGATCGGGACAAGACCTTCCTCAAGGAAGTTGGCTCCATACATCCCACCAACAGTCTTGACGATGCCCCTCGCACCCGGCTGCGCGAACCATTGCGCGACACCGGTCTTGGCAAGTTTCTTGGCAACACCAGCGCCGATCCACTCGGTCACGCCTTCGATCGCCGCGCTGGTGAGGCCGGCTGTCACCTTCTGAAACTGGTTGTAGTCGCCAGTCGTCAGGCCGGCAGCGAACGCCTGCTCGTACTCGTCGATGCCCCCGCCGTAGCCCTGCAAGCCCATCGCAGCAATGCCGACATACGGGCTGGCCGCGAACGCAGCCGCGCTGTACGCGCCGCTGCCGACCGCCATACCGATGTTGCCGGCGATGCTGCCCTCGGGGATCGCCTTGGCAGACTCGCGCTGCGCTCCACTCCAGAATGCGTCCGGCCCATACGGCATCAGATTGCTGGCACCGCGAATCGTGCTGATAACGCCCTGCGTCACGCCAGCCTTGATGCCCTCGCCGAACATTCCGACGACGCCGGTCTCGGCCATCTCGGCCTCGCGAGCCACATCCTGCTGTTCCGACTCGCGCTGAATCAACTTGTCAAGGAAGCCGATCTGTTGCTGCTTCAGATCCGCCTCTTGCGGGGTGAGGATGCCAGACGCAAGTTCCTCTTCCAGTTCGTTGCGCGTGTAGATCGTCTTGGCCCGGTCGATGAACTTCGTCACATCGCCGAACTCTTCAACCACCCCGCCAATCGACAGAAGATTGGTAGGGTCAATGCTGCCGGCCATGTCGGCGAACGCACGACCAAGGTCCATGAACTTCCGGTCCTCGGCGGATCGCTGACCAAGAGCCTTCTTGCTCCTCCGGTACTGATCCAGCGACTCGGCCAGTGGGTCAGTGCCGTCAGGCTGCGGGAAGAACGAGAATTGGCTCATGTTCAGTTTCCAGAGATTGCCGCGTATGCCTCTTCGATCAGTGCAGGATCGACGCCGTACTTCCCAAGATGCTCAGGCCCGTTCGCCTGCATCTCATTGTATAGACGTTCGATCATCTTGAACGCCGTTGCGCGTTCATTCTGGTCGCTGCTGCGAAGACGTGAGAAGTACGGATTCTGGGCAATCACTTCCAGCGCATTGCGACTGCGGCTTGAGAGTCCACGCATGTCAGCGGGGGCAGGCTGCGCCGACTTGCCGGTCGCGGGCTTTGCCGATGCCGTCGGAGCAGCAATCTGCTGGTCAATCATCAGGCCTCCACGGACACGGGCGATCGCATCCATGATGACCTCGACATCCTGCTCGCCAGCCGGACCCCAGCCCATCGCGCCGGAGACCTCGTTGAACCGCTGCATGAACTGCTGGAACGTGTTCGCATCAGTAGAGCCGTTGGTGACAGATGGAAGCGCAACCGGGCGAGTCATGCCGGGGAGCAAGCCCTGACGCATCGCATCGACGACCATCGCCAGAGCCATAGGGTTCTGCTGCTGCATGGCCCACATCGGCATAGTCATCGTGCGCGGTGTGATCCGGTCGCCCTTGGGGCGCATCATCAACATCGCCATATTCACGGCATTGGCCGCGTTCTGGTTGCCCTGCTCCGACAAAGCAGCAGCGTGCCTTCCGAAAGTCATGGTGCGCCCATCAGCCTGAGCGTCGTCGAGGGCAGACATGGCCTCTGCGAACGACGACGGCACTTCCTGACCACGGTAGACCGTGTAGTCCTCGCGGCCAGCGCGGGCCTTGATGAACGACTGCAACCCAGTCATCGCCATACCGGGGTCCATGTCGTACAGCATCGTCAGGTACTCGCCGACGATGGGATCCTGACTCTCGGTGACACGCGCAGAAAGGGCGCGGAACTGGCCGGCGAAAGCCTGCTTCTTGGCATCGAGTTCGCGCTGCTGTCGCAACTGGGCGCGAGCGTCGTCTCGGCTCTGGATCATTCCCATCCACTGCGGGAAGGTGACCTTGATGACCTGCTCCTGACCATCCTCGTCGGTGAACGAAACGGCTGGCGTTCCACGCACAGTGCCAAACCGCAACATTTCCAGCCCCTGAACATCGCCATTCTCGATGCCCGCGACAGCCTTACCAAACGACGGTGCGCCGGCAATGTTCGGATCACCGACCGCCCAAGTCGGATTGCGGTTCAGGCGGTTCATCGCCTCGTCAATGCGATCCATGAACTCGCGGTTCTTCTCTTCGAATGACTGCTGAGGCGGCTGCGACGATGGCCCGCCCTGAAACATTCCGTCCTGTCCGATCTGGTTTGGTACGAGTTTCATGGTGCCTCAGAAAGAAATACGGAGTGCCGCCGTAAGACGTTGGCGCAGATCATCGTCCATGCGTCGTCGTTCCACGGCGCTGAACGGATTGGCTGCGGTGTAAGCCATCAGACCCTTGCTGACAGAGTCGGTCGGGACTCCCATGCGGAAGCCCTCCATCTCGCGAAGCGCACGGAACGCATCCTTGTCATCTTCGTACTTGATCTTCTCGTAGGTGATTTCTGACTTCGCAACAGCGGCAGCCTCTTCCGGCATGAGGCTCATCTTGCGTCGCGCCTCGCGGGTCTGTTCTCCGCGCTGCATGGTTGCCGCCATCGCCTCGCCAACACCGCTCAGTGGCCGGCTTGGGTCGCCCTGATAGGACGCGAGGCCAGCGGCGATGCCACGGAACATGTCGGGCGCGACCTTGTTGTATGCATCACCAAGTTGCGACATGAACGACGGCGATGTTGCACCCGGTGACGGCTGAGATGATGCGCGTGCCGCTGCGCGATCACTCGGGTTCCCCTCGCGATCCTCCGGAAGAAGGAAGTCTTGGTATGGAACCTGAGTCAGTTGAGACTGGAATCGCTTGCCTGTCATGGCAGCCGAAGCCATCTTGCTGATCATTGCTGGATTGACGTAGGCCATGTTGTTCTCCTCTGTTTATCCGCCACCACCACCACCACCACCCATGCCGCCCATTCCTCCGAATCCGCCGCCCATCATTCCCATTCCAGCACCCATCAGGGCATTGCCAATCTGCTGGTGGAATGCACCACGGTTCTGGGCAATGTTCATCTGGGCATTGAACGGGATGGTCAGGGCAGCCTCCTGATACTCAAACGGAGAAATCAGTTGGCTCTGGCGATAGCCCATGAGATTGGATTGCATCGATGACATGAGGCCAAGCCGCTGACCAGCGAAGCCCTGCTGCATTCCGGCCAACGCACTGGCATACGACGTACCCATCTCTGCCAGTCCAGTTGTCATTCTCTGCCGGAGATCGCTAACTCCACTTGCCTGAGCCTGCGCCAAAGCCGTGCTGCCAGATGCAATCTGATTCTGGTAGTCAGACAACCCTTGGACCTGCATTTGACCAAGAGTCATGTCGCCCTGCGCCATGCGCTCCCTCAGCGCCGCTTCAGCAGATGTCTGCGACTGTGCAAGCGAAACATCGCCCTGAGCCATTTGGCCGCGCAACGCCATTGCAGCCTGAGCCTGCGCCTCGCCAAGGCTGATATCGCCCTGAGACATGCGCTGAAGGATTTCAGAGATGCCAGCGGCCTGCGCTTGACCAAGGGACGTGACGCCCTGCGTTTGAGCCTGCCGAATCGCAGCCAACTGGCTCGCATACTGCTCTTGAATCACGCCACGCTGCCGTGCGCCCTCCGATTGGCGAGCCGCAACAACACCTTGTCCGAATGAAGTGAGTCCAAGACCGCTGAATGCATTCGCAGCCTGCTGTCTGGCTACATTCTCAGCCGTCGCCTGATCGACGCTGGCAAGCATGTTCTCGCGACCGGTTGCAGCCTCGCGATACACCTCTTCCATGCCGGCTCGATATTGGTCAATCATCGAGCCATACCGACCCTCAAAGTCTGTCCTAGCCCGCTCCATGCCAGTCCGGTACTGATCTCGCAGCCCGCCGTACTCTCCCTGCGTTGCCGCAAGGTTCGCCTCCATATCCGATCGGTACTGGCCGCGCATTGCCGCGTATGAAGCGGACAAAGGATCGAGAGCAGCCTGCATGTCTCGGCGATATGACTCACGCAGACCCTGCATCCCAGCACCGAACTCCGATGCGCCCTGCTGCATTTGCGACAGGTATGAAGACCGAATGCTGTCGTATGCCCCCTGAAATTGCGAGATGTTCTGCTCGTATCCCTGACGGTACTGATCGGTGTTGGCCTGCCGATCGGCGATGAAACGATTGAGGATCTGGTCGCTCGACTGCTGCTGGTAATCGAGGAGAGGCTGGTAGAAGCCCGCCGTCTCACTTCCAAGGGTTCCGTAAGCAGCGCCGACCTGAGTGCCAATCCCGCGCAAACCAGATTGCAACTGCTTGATCTGACTTGTCATCGCCTTGCGGGACTTTTTCTGGCCTGCATACGACAGAGCGCCACCGCCTCCGATGCCTATCGCCGCAGCAATCGCTTGGAATACCATCAGGTTACCTCTCTCACGTTTCGCCTCATGCCAACAGCGTCAACCAACACGGACGCACGCTCAAGCGCCCACGGGTATCCCTGACTGGCAATCTGCATGTAGAGCGCACCGGCACGCACGCGGCACCGGAAGTGATTGTTGTTGCCCTCATACAACTCGCCTAGAGCAAGGTTCTCGGCCTCGATCAACACGCCAGCAATGGTGGCCGTGTCATCTGACTGGAGTCCTGCTGCGGTCGTAACTCCGTCTGGGACGAAGAAATACTCACCGACCGTCGGGTCTGTACTGTACACCCCACTGATGGCCTGTTGAGCGTAGATCCGGCTGTTTGTATCTGTGTGGTAGATCAGCCAACGCTCGGCGCTATCAAAGGTGTCACGCTTCAGATAGTACTCGGCGTCCGGCGAAGCACCGTCGTACACCCGGCTCTCGGGGTCAACGAACGTGCTGCGGGCCTCGTACAGCCCGAACTCGGACGGGGCATAGGCACCGTCCATGTAGTCCGTGATCGACGCCGGCGTGGCGTCGTCACCGTCAACCGTCGAGGCGAACGACGAGGTGGACGCCGCGCCGCCGTCCACGATCGGCTCGTCGCCAAGAACCACCCGGACGGTCGTCAGGCTGGCAGCGATCGCCTTCTCAGCCGTGTCGCCGTAACTCAGGGCCAGCGTCGGGCGGGGCAGGTTGCCCTTTACGTCTAAGTCTGGCAGGTGTTCTTCGCTGTTCAACTCGACCAGAACTTCCCTGACCATGACCCGGGTGCCAAGGTCGCCAATGACCGGACCCAGCGTCAGGTTGGACAGCACCCGGCGATCGACCGACTGCTCAGCCGTCGGAGGGGTGTAGGTGCCACCTTCGTTGCTGTTGTATCCGCTGGCGGGGTAGCCGTCGATGCCGGAGATGATCCGATAGTCAAAGTACCCAATCTTTCCATCGGCGCTGCCCATCAGGGCCACGGGCGTGCGACCGTCAGCCACGACCGCCTGACACGTCGTAAGTGCGCCATAGAACGCCGGCTCGTACAGACGCTGCGGGAAGAACCCGCCGGTCTGCTCGCTGTAGAACAGGTGGACGCTGACCGACGGCTGGTCGCGACGGGTCAGCCAGATCCAGACCCCGCGCAACTCAACGTCATACGTCAGCAGGACATCCAAATCCTCCCACTGGGTCTTGCTGAAGAAGGCATCCAGCACGTTCAGGCTGATCAACTGCGCTCGGTCGAGGCTGAAGTCGTTCGGCGTGACCCGGTACAGCCCCTCGTACCCAAGGATGTAGGCGATCTTCTCAGGCCCGTAGCAGAACGCACGCGGGCCAACGATGCCGATGTTCCTCGACAACGTGATGATCTGCGGGTCGCCAAGCGCAGGGTCAACCGTCAGGTAGGACATCGAACGCTGGCCGGCGAACAGCAGGCCGGTGTTGCCAAGCGGGATCAGCGCCACGATCCGGTCGCCAAGAGTGCCGTATTCAGAACTACCACCAGCGATAGCGTCCGTGACGCTGGCTGATGGATTCCAGTCTTCTGGGTTGTCGATGTGCGACATGAACCAGTTGGTTTCTGCGTCAGCCACGCCGGCCAACACGATGCGTGCCCCATACCGCGCTACTAGAGTGGCGTAATTGCTCGTGCCGCTGACCGTGACCTTGATGTGGTTGTACGGATCAGACCACTTCTGCACTTCCGGCACCGTCAGGCTGATGTCAACCTTGACGTAGTTGATGCCGTCGCATAGGTAGACGTAGTCGTTGAACTGCACGCCCTCGACCGTGCGAACGCTGGCGTTCAGCGCCGGCGTGTTCACTGGTGCCGATAGACCGCCGGCGATCGAGCAGACCGTCGGCACGCCGCCCTGCTCAAGGTAGTACACCACGCCGGCCTTGACGATGATCGTGCGGTCCTTGATCACCGTCTTGAGTGCGCCAGACGCGCCCGTGTAGGCAACACAGCGCACCATGCACTGGATCGGTCCAGCGGAACCGAACTCGTAGATCGGGTTGAATCCAGCGCGTGACGAGAGCCGCATCCTCCGACGCCCTTGGTCCACGGGCATCACATTGAGGATGTCCTGCGAGAACCCCGGGGGTACGGACGAGAACTGAGTATCAGTCGTCCAGCCCTTGTACGGGAGGTTGGCTCCGATGTAAGGCATCAGGCAGCCACTTCAAATACAAGCCAAGGATTAGACTTTAGAACAGTAGTACATGTTTTGTTAGAGGAAGTTGATGTTGCCGTTAGGGTGATCGTGTAAGTGGACGCTCCGCCAATGTTGGTGTGCAAGATCATCAAGTCGCCCGAAGCGATAGCAGTTCCGGCACCACCACTCCCAGTCGCATTGATGGTTTCGGTAATAGTTCCATTCGACGCAATTGTCACCGATCCACTAGCATTGGACGCAACCGATATCGAAACAACTTGGGTCTGGCTACTAGTATTGCCATTCGCGGCTAAGACATAATATGTCCCGCTTTGACCCGAAAGGGAAAAGGGATAAGCGTTTGAACCAACGCACTGGATCAAGACCGTAGACCCAACAACTTGCGGCGTGTAACTAAGGGTGCTTGTTCTGGACTGGTTTGCAGTTTGATTCTGGAAGTCAACGCTGCTGTTGTAAATAACAGAAACATTGATCAGGCTTCCCGTCGGTAGATTGGAACGCGCCAGTTTACCCGCCAGACTGGTAGTGCCGGAAACAGTCAAATTGCCGCCAACCGTCATGTTTTTTCCAACGGCAACCGTTCCGCCATCCGCATCGCCGATGTTGACGTTCGTCGTGGAACCAGCAGCGCCGCCAGTGCCGATGTTGATCGTCTTGGTAAGGCCGTTTCCGGTCGCCCCGGTACCGATGTCGATCGTCTGAGCAGCAGTTGCGTTGTCTGCAATGCACACCGTCGTGGCCGCCCGACCAAGCGTGACAGTGGCGGCATTGGTTTCAAACACGTTGCCAGTTGGGCTGGTGGTCGTGATGTCGCCGCCATTGACCGCGAGGTCGAGGGCCAGCGTGGTATTGCCCGTGACCGCAAGAGTTGACCCGACCGTCGCGGCACCAGTGATTGCCGTCGTCGCGTTGCGAATCGTCGCCGTGCCAGTAGTAGCGCCGATGCTGACCGCAGTCGCCGCCTGACCGACATTAAGCGTGGTGGCGTTGGCGTTGAACACCGTTGCCGTGCCGGTGCTGGTGGTCGTGATGTTGCCCCCGTTGACGGCGAGATCGCCGGTCAGCGTGGTGTTGCCAGTAACAGCAAGAGTTGACCCGACCGTCGCAGCGCCAGTGATCGCCGTCGTGGCATTGCGAATCGTCGCCGTGCCAGTAGTAGCGCCGATGCTGACCGCAGTCGCAGCCTGACCGACATTGAGCGTGGTGGCGGTAGCGTTGAACACCGACGCTGTCGTCTGGTTCGTCGTGATGTCGCCCCCGTTGACCGCGAGGTCGCCAGCAACAGTTACCGTGCCGGCACCGGTTCCGACATTGATAGCCGTAGCAGCCCCGCCGACGTTGAGCGTGGTGGCGGTAGCGTTGAACACCGACGCTGTCGTCTGGTTCGTCGTGATGTCGCCGCCGTTGACGGCGAGATCGCCGCCCAATGTCGAGTTCCCGGTTACGGCAAACGTCCCGCCGACCGTCATGTCCTTCCCTACAGCAACCGTGCCACCATCAGCATCGCCGATGTTGACGTTCGTCGTGGAGCCGGTAGCACCACCAGTACCAATGTTGATCGTCTTGGTAAGGCCGTTTCCGGTCGCCCCAGTACCAATGTCGATCGTCTGAGCGGCGGTCGCGTTGTCTGCGATGCACACCGTCGTAGCCGCTCGGCCAAGCGTGACCGTGGTAGCAGTGGTTTCAAACACGTTGCCGGTTGCACTGGTGGTCGTGATGTCGCCGCCATTCACGGCGATGTCGCCGGAAAGGGTCAGATTGCCAGTGAATGGCGTCTGGATAACCTCAACCCAAGAGGACCATGCGCTACCAGACCAGACTCTGGTGAACCACTTGTTCGTCGTCAGCGTCTGGAGCGTCATTAGGAAACGCTCGTTTCCTGAGCCGCTAGCGCCGGTGTAGTCGAACTTGGCAACCGTCACCATCAACTGGCCGTCGGTCGCCGTAAGCAGCCCGGACGGCTCGTTCGTCACGCTGCCGGCACCAAGGATCAGGTACTTGCCGTTGCCGTTGTTGCGAAGAGCAGCAGCGTCGAGATCAGTGACCGACGTGCCGCTAGGGTTGTTTCGGATCGGCTCGGTGCCGCCTGCGTACTCAAGGTTCTGCCACTGCTGGGAGCCGTCGCCGATCTTGAACAGCAGCGTGTCGGTCTCAAAGCCGATCTCGCCAGCCGCAAGCACTGTCGTGCCTGAAGTGGTCCAGTTTGCTGCGGTGTCTCGACGTACTTGAATACGGGTTGCCATGACTATCTCCTAGAACCCCGCTCACCCCCGGGTACGGGGGGAGCAGGGCAGAACGGGGGTTCTCACTTCTTCTTGAACGCGCTGACCGGCCAGATGTGCGCCAGCAGATAGCCGGCACAGAACGTCAAGCCTGCGAACCAGATTGAGCCCAGAAGGCTCTCGATGCTGCCAATGATCATCATCACTTGCTCCTACGCTTCGGGATCAGACTCCTGAGCAACGCGCCCAGAGATGTTCCGATCCCCGTATGCACCAGCATAAACGCGGCAAGGGCCATCAGCCCCAAACCGACCACAAGACTGATCAGACTTGACCACCAAGGCGTGGTGTCCTTCACAGACGGCAGGCTGCCAACGATGTCCGTGGTCTCGGCGTGGATTTCGCTGGACAACACCATGATCTCGTCCGCCTTGCCAGTGACATCAGACACCACCAGACGGGACGCCTCGATGCGCTCGACGGCCTTGCCCGGATCCTGCTGCTCGCCGGCCAAGTAGCCGTGTGCGGCGGCCAGATTCTCGTCGATCTGTCCGGCCAAGACGGTCAGTTCGCGGGCCTTGTCGGTGATCGACTGGGCCTGACTGCTGATGGCCGACGCGCTGTCGGCAATCTCCTGCGTGCCGCTGGAGCAGGAGCAGAGCAGGAATGCCAGAAGCAGGAACCTCACTGGCGTTCCTCCAGACGGTCGATCCTGTCTCGGAGTTCTGCAATCTTCTCGGCGTGGTGGAGGCTCGTCTGGGCGCTGGCCGCAACCGTCTTGGCGAGATCACCGGTGATCTGCCGCAACTCGACGATGTCAGCCTGCGCCCGGGAGAATGACTCGTCACGCCGGCCAAGCATGATGCACACGCTGGCGAAACCAGTGACCAGTGTCGCCAAGGTGCTGTAGAACCGAATGTTGTGTTCCGACTTGATGTTCATTTGAAAACTCCAGACTCCCTCTTGTACATGCACATCGCACTGACATTTGCGAGAACCGCAACGCCAGCAGCAATATGAAGGCTGACATACTTCCATCCGTAATTCCTAACCAAGATGGTCGCAGGCGAAGCGTGTGATGAGGTCGTGCTTGAAACCAACCCCTCCGCCGGCATCACGTCGTAGTGCTTTGGCAGCGGAACAATTCCAAGCCCGCCATCTGCATCAGATGCAGTCGTGACGCCGATTCGCTCCATCGGCTTGAACAATGTTCCGGGCAACAGCGGATGCTCTATCGTAGACGCATATTGCATCACGCTCATGCCAGCACGGGCGGACTGGTAATGAGTAATCGCCATTCCGATCCATGCATTTGCGCTGATGCTCCAGTTCCATCCAATCAACTGAAACTTCAAATCACCAAGAACGGAGGCCGTTGAAATGAACGGAATGATCGACATCTGGGCGCAATCCAGAGTGTCAATTACGATAGATGGATACGGAAGGTCTGGATCGTTTAGTCCAAGAATGACCTTGGACTGAAAATCGGCGTCGCTCAAAGCGAACGATGGGACAACAAGCGACAACGATGCGATCGGACCTACGCTCCTCGTCATCACCGTTGGGTGAAACTCCCAGTCTCGTAGCACCGGCGAATCTGGAGTGATAGACAATCCCATGATTCACCTGATGATTTGGTTTGTGTTGGCGTAAAAGCAACGGAAATTGCATGTGTACGCCGTAGTGGCCGCCTGCCGAAGATGGAGAGTCAGATACTTCCACCCATAATTGTTGACCTGAAGGACGGCGCTTGACGCCGCAAGTATTGAGGCATTGGCGGCCCGAAGACCTTCGACAGGCAAGTACTCGTAATGGGACGGAAGCGGGACAACTCCTCCGTCACCATCGTTTGCTGTAGTTGCTGTAACGCCAAGCAAACCAAAAGCCTTATAGGTAATCCCATCAAGAACTATGCCACCACCGGAATCAAAGGTGTTTGTGGCATTCACAGCCGTAGGGCTGTGCGTTATCGCTTGACAGATCCATGAATTGGCGGGCCGGCTAAAGGACCATCCAAGTACCTGAAACTGGAACGTAGCCGACCCGGTGAACTCCACCAACGGCATGATGAGCGTTCGACCAGCGTTTTCGCAGTCAATACAGATTGTTGGCTGAAGACCAGCGCCACCACTGATCAAGGACTGGAACACAGCGTCCTTCATGTGGAAATCGACAACGGTCTGTCCAATCACACCAGCACCAGATCCAGCCTGCGAAACAACAGTCGGATGGACTTGCCACTCGATCTGCTGTGCTGCTGATGGTGTGACGGATACGCCCATTGGTCAACTCAAGACGGGTTCTGGGTGAACCTAGGAAGGATGCTCACGCCATACCCAATCTCATATGACGGGCGCAGACGACCTATGTCTCGTTGAAGAATCCCGTCCTTGGTCAACGCGCCGGCCAAGATTGGTCCGGCGTCGATCTCGACCAGACGCTGTGACAGTCCCTCGTCTTCATACGCCATGCCGAAGGCTCGGCAGTACTGGATGAAGAGCGAGTCGCAGTACTTGGGGATCGGGATCTCATACGAGTCAGCAGCACCACTGGCAATCTCCACCCAGCCGGCGCGGTAACGCACGGCGAGAGCATCGGTTGCGGCAGCAGTCGGGGTCGGGAAGAGTTCAAGTCGTGCCGGGTTCAGGGCAGAACCGGCAGCGTTGGCGACACGGGACAGGCACGCATAGGTGACGCCGTGGCCCCCGCTGTCGATGCCGATCTCCCGCAGGTTCTGTAGGTGGTCCGGCGTGACCAACTCGATGTTGAACCCGATGTTCTCGCGGTTGATCAGGCTGATGATCTCCTCAACGTCTGACGGGAGGGCTACATAGTCCTGATTGGCGACGAGGCTGATGAGCGTGCTGGTCCGTTCCCTGAACCGCCACGGGCGCTGGAACAGGTACTGGCCGGCTTGGTTGACGACTTCTGCCAGACGTTCGGCGTTGGTCTGACCAGCAGCAAGGCTGGGGTACCCGCCGACGGCGAGCAGGACGTGACGCTTGACCTGTGCGAAGGTGGGCATGGGAAGCGGCTGGCTGAGGTTTCCCCCAGCCAGCCGGGATTGTTGGGATCAGAACCGATCAGGCGATGTCGCCGTACATCCAGATGTCGTGGGGCAGAAGAACATCGATGACTGCCGTTCCACTAGCCAGAGCCTGCAAGGCGATGCCAGCGGGATAGGTAGAGGTCGATGCGCCAGTCGAGTCAATAAGGCCGCCGGAGGCATCGGCGATGCCAAGGACGCTACCGATCGCGACCGCACCAGTGGCAGTGGTCTTCACCTTCGCGGTTCCACCAAACTGAACGATCACTTCGGTGTTGTTGGCACCCGACGAGGAGCCAACGTCAACGACAGCACCAAGGTATCCCGGGGTGCTGGCATTGCCGTCCGCCTTGACCACGTTGGCGAACGGGGTGAGACGGGACTGGGCGATGGTGGTAGCGGGGTACACCACGCCGCTGTGAGCGAACGAGGTCACGACGAGGTCGCCGACGACGAGAGCGCCGCCGCTGCGGTTGATGACACGGGCAGTTTGGCCGTGGGGCTGGACGCCGAGGTCACTGTTGCTGGGAGCAAAAAGCATGTGTGTTGATTCCTTGTGTTGGAGTTATGGGGGGGCTGGTTGTCCAGCCCCCCCCTTGTGAGTGAGTTGACTTCGATCAGGACACGCTGATCGGAGCGACGATGCCCTGACGCTGACGGCTGTTGCAGAACAGGTTCCACCAGCAGTCCACCACCTGAACGTAGGTGAACGGCTGGTTGGGGTGACGCAGCACTTCGTGCTTCTCGAAGTAGCGGCGATTGTGGAAGATCGGCGTCAGGTAGTTGCCGTTGACCCACCAGTAACGAGGACCGGGATCGGTCGCCGAAGCCTCGGTTGCGTATCCGGTCATCGCGGCAAGGTTTTGGGCAGCAGTGGTGCGAGTACCGCCACCGCTCGGGAACAGAGCCGCCGTGTCGAGGTTGGAGCAGTACATCAGTTCGATGCCGCTGTAGGTCGGAGCGTTGTACGCCGGATCCTGATACGACACCAGCGTGTCATTGCTGGCACGCAGAACCTGCTTGTACTGGTTGATGCCCAGACGCGAGCAGAGGATCATCTGCCGGTTCATCGAGGGCTTCTCAAAGTACTCGGCGCGGGTGCTGGGAGTACGGAAGTCCAACTTGAGGAACATCTCGTCGAACGCCGTCAGAAGACCGCCGATGTACGCAGAGTAGGTATCTGAACCAGTGCGGACATTCTCGATGTTGGCCGTCAGAGCGAGCGGAGCGTTGGGATCGGCACTCGCTGGAGCCGGGTCGTAGTACGAGATCTGGTTCGACCAGCGAGTCTCCGACGATGGGGCGAGGTTCATCACGTTCGTCCAACCGAACGGAGCGTCACCGCGCTGATCAGCACCGAACGGGCTGCCGGTCATCGGGATCTCAGTGATGAACGCCGGAAGGCTGTACGGCAGTTTGCCGGCGTTGCCTTCCATTTCGGCGTTGTTGTTGAGCGTCGTGGCCCACAGGTCGTTCTCAAACCCGTTGGTCAGCGAGGTCCACATGCGCTGCTCCTTGATCCGCTTCAGGCGCTTGTACTGCGCCTTGACGTAATCGCGGGTCGAGCCGGAGCCGCTGTTGAGTTCCACTTCGTGATCGGTCCACGCCATGTGGTCGATCGAGAAGCGCCACGGCGCACGCACCGTGTCGGTCACGTTGGCGTTGCGCCATGAGAACGTGTCGTTGGGAAGGTAGTGATCGTAGGTCGATGCGTCATCGAACATGATCACGTCGCGGATCTCGTTGCCGCCCTGCACCGTGGCTTCGCTGGTCTTCTCCTTGAGAAGGCGGCTGAAGGCGTAGGTGTTCTTGACGGCCTCGTTGATCACCTGATCGGCGCTGGTCAGGTAGGTGGGACCAGTCGCATTCATGAAGTCGTTGAAGGTCTGAATCGGGGTTCCGGGCATTACTTGTTCACTTTCGTGTCAGTCGCTTGGCTTCGGAAAGGCTTCGCCCTTCAAGCAGTGCTTCCAGAACTGCGTCCTCGGCGTCGGCGGGCGTCGTGGGACGCTCGTTCCTGCCTACGGTCGGTCGTGCTGTCGGCTGTCCTACGCGCCGGGGATCCCGGGCCGGACCTGCAATGTTGGCGAAAGCCTCCTGCGCCAAGTGAATCATGGTTGGGTAGGTACCGGGCTTGCTTCGCCCAAGACGATCCATTTCGGCCAGCACCGCGTTCGCGTCAACCGGGTTCCCGTATTGACCCTGAACGAACGTGATGGCCTGCTCGACTTGGGTTTGCAGCCCACGCAACTGCTGCTCCTGCTGTTGCAGGCGCAACTTTGAGACCTCTTCGGACAGCGCCGTGTAGCGCGGATCCTTGGAGTCCTCGTCCGATCCTGCGTCGTCGTCGTCCGTATCCGGCTTGCCACGGGGGTTGTCGGATTCCTCGTCGAAGGATTCCAGTTCCTCGTCGCCAGCCTTGCGCCCGGACTTCAACTGGGCATTCTCGGCTTCAAGCGCCTTCATCCTCTTGCCGTACCCATCCACGTCTGTCTGACGCTTGCCGGCCTTGCCGGCCCACGCCATCAGCGTGTCCTTGGACACGGACTTGAGGATGTCATCAGGCACACCATCGCGCTTGAGAATCTGGTATGCCCGATCGAGATCAGCATCTGGCTTGACCGGAGCAGGTTCCTCCTTCTGCTCCGACTCACCGAACAGTCGATCCAAGACCTCGTCGTCTGCGTCCCTACCAAGGGGTTCGCTCGTCACGGGATCAGCAACAGGCTCTTCCGCCGCTGCCTCGACTGGATTCTCGATCTCTGCCTCGACCTTCGGCTCTTCTGCCTCGGTCACTCCGTCCTTGGGTTCAGCCACGCTGTCCTACTCCTTCGCATACCCGTGCCTCGCCATCACCTCACGTTCATGCCTACGAGACATGATCACTGGCTTGCCTTGGCTGTTCGTCGTGCATCCCTCAAGGTTGCGAGGAAGCGACGCCGACACATACGGGTACTGGGAGCGGTTCGTGGCTGGGTCGATCTGGTAGTCAGCGACCACCCTCGTCAACACACGGCCATCCACCTCGACGGTTGTGCCAATGCTGGGAGCCTCAGACATCGAGTACATCAACTCGACAGTCTCGCCAGTGGCCTCGTCGATAAAAGGGTACATGGGCATCAGCGCCTGCCCTCAACTTCTGAAATAATTTCTTGCATGGATCGGGGCTTGGAAGCCCCTCCCTGAGCGCCGGCGGCGGCCTGCTGGGCCTGCGCCCGCATCTGCTGCACGGCACGCAGGTCGATCATGTCGCCCAGATTGGGCATATTCATCGCGTTGCCGACCACCGACAGCACCTGCTTCCAGTCCACATGCGGGGCAGCCACCACCGCCTGACTGATGTTGCCGATGACCTGAAGCAACTCGACCGATCGGCGCTGGAGCAGCCCTTCGCTGACCCGCTCCATGCTGTACGCCTCCACGTCGATGTCGAGGTCGTCGAACACACCAACCATCGCCAGCGACGAGAAGATCGGCTCCGGCTCGCCCATGATGGCAATCCCGTCCTCGCCGACCGGGAACACCACCTTCTCGTCGTAGAACATGAACCAGCCCACCGACCGGAGGCACCGATTCACAGACTCCTGAAACTGTCGCTTCAGGTGGCTGATCCGAAGGCCGCTGGAACTCTCCGCCACCTGCACCTCGGTAGCCGTGGCATTCCCGCTCACATTGCCGCGCATGGCGTCGTGGATGCCGGACACGCGGTCCAGACGGTCCTGAGCCATCGAAGCATACTGAACCTGCTGCGCCGTGATCCCGCCGACCTCGATCGTGCGGAGCGCATCAGGATCAAGGTTGTCCGCCAGCACCACATAGAGATCCTCGCGGTCGCGGATGTCCTGTGCCATCTTGGCGTTGCGTGCGTCCACCGCCAGCAGGCGCTTGTACGCGCTGGCGCTGTACCGCATGTTCCGCAGGTGCATGTTCACGTCGTCGATCTGCGGCATCAGGGCCATGATCGGCGACAACGGGTACGGATCGTCAGGCACCGTATACGCACCGAATACCGTATACGGCCCGGTCCTCGGCCCGTAGTACGGACGGGGCGCACGCGCCATACCCATGTTCGCCTTCTTGCCGCTCTCGGCCTGACCCTTCACCACCGTGTAGATCGTGCCGTTGAACATCGCACGATCCGTCACGGCGTCGATCAACTCCGCAGCCTCGTCGTGCAGTTCAGGCACCCACACCTCGTACACCACCAACTCCTTGCGGTCGGGGATGTTGCGGTCGATGTCGGTGTCGTCACGGACATCGCTGACCCCGGTGTTGGCGGCAACACGCTCGATCACGTCAGTGTCCCAAGTCTTGTCAGACTCGGCACTTGCGAGCAGGTCGTCGCGGTCGGTGATCCAGCAGTGGCCCATGTACCGGGCCTCGTCCAAGTGCGTTGCAGCAGGGTCAACGAAGAACCGATCCGGGCTGATCCGGTACACCCGGGGCAGGTACGGATCGGTCGTCAGGCTCGTCACATAGCCCTTGCGCGGCTCGTTCACGGTCAGCGCCACCCCGTAGGCCAGCAGCATGTCCGTCGCAATCCGCTCAAGGGTGTTCCGCACGCCGACCATCTTGCACCACCGGTTGATCCCGATCTGCAACACCCCGGCAGCCTCCGACTGGCTGACCGGCCTAGCGCTCTTCACGCGCACCGTCGGGTTGTCATGCACGATCCGGGGCAGCAACAGGGCGATGTACTCAAGGATGAAGTTCTCCGGGTCGTCCATTTGCTCCCGCGACTCGCGGTAGGACGGCCCGTGGAAACGCTCGATCAGGCTCTTCCACTCCACAAGATGGGTGTCGCGGAATGATTCCGCGCTCTCGATCTCGCGCACCAGAGAAGCCAGATCGAACTTCATCATCGCTTCTTGCCCTTCGGTCCACCCTTGCCGCCACCCTTGGCTCCGCCGTAACCGCCGCCCTTCGCGCCGTCACGGCCACCGTTCTTGCCACGGCGGCTCGACGCGCATCCACCACTCTTCTTGCCGTACATCACGACTTCCTCCTGCCCTTCACGGGCGCGAAATCCTTGGACTCTCCGATCCTAGGCATCAACGCATTGATCTGCTCCATCAGCAAATCACGGTCAACGCCTGCAACATAGAACGCCTTGCCGGAAGACCAAACGGTCATCCGTTCGTCATTGCCCTCGATGCGGTCGATCGCATCGACGGGAAGGTAGACACATCCAACCTTGACGATCACTTCGTACCGCCGCCAGCCTGAAGTTCAACGTTACCGTTGGCATACGCAGCGCGGGTCGCCTTCATGGCCTTGCTGCTGCCGGTGCGCTTGGCCGTCGCGAGGACGCCACGCTTGCCAGCAACCTTCTTCGTCATCCGACTCTTCGATCCGGTCTTCTTCTTCATCGCATTCCTTGCGCCGATTCCGTCGGCTTGCGGTCGCCCGTCTTGGGCCGAATCACTCTACAAACGACACGCCACGGCCCCGTGCCGCAACATGGATTTAGTTCGCCTCCGTGAAGGTCGCGATCAGCCGCATCCCATCGTGCTTGGTGTCGGCCATCGTCAACTTCATCCACATCGCACCCTGCGGCTTCGGCGGCTTCCCGGTCTCGACGTGCCATCCACCCCAGCCGTCGTCCCACTCTTGCTTGTAGGAGGGCGTCCGAACATGGTGCTGCTCCGTCAGGCCAATCCGGTAGTCACCCTTGGCTGTGACCAATCGCTCCCTCATCAACTTGACGTGCCAGTGGTCGTGCGTGTGGCCGCTCACCACCACGTCAGCGTCAGGAAGCCACGACGCCATCCGCCGGGTCGTCAAGACCCCGTGGCTCATCGGGCCACCACCCCCACTGCCGTGGAACCAACGTAGCCGGAGGTTCACCTCCGTCGTACCCCACACCCGCGCACGGAACACCACCCACCCGCCGTACCCGCTCGCAACC